>ULOS01047607.1_pt1 | contig 30034 bp, 28 predicted proteins | sample 1952701 | NCBI WGS metagenome assembly ULOS01 (sample SAMEA4835607, study PRJEB28245) | human gut metagenome | biome: gut microbiome; material: fecal sample | place: Denmark | collected 2008 | reverse complement strand
CAGACGAAGCTTTAAAAAGATTTGCAAGCTGGGTTCCAGATGTAGAAAATCAAAAATAATGACTAAAGATTTATTGTAATTAACTATAATTGAAATTAGTTCATAAAATATTGTTCAAAGAGCGGGAATATGAGACAAAACAAAAGAGACAGATAAAGTACAAAGTACATCTGTCTCTATTTGTTTTGCTTATCAAAAGTCACATAAGTTATATTTTAGATAAGCAAATTTTACTGCTTGAAGCCTTACTGTGCGGAATCAGAGAAATCAGATAAATCAGAGGAATCCTCTTCTTCATCATCATCTTCTTCATCTTCCTCTTCTTCAGGCTCGATTCCAAGAACATTTTTCAAAAGTTCATCGACTTTGGCGGAAGTTTCTGGAGCAACCGGAAATGTTTCGTCCTCATAGGTAACTGTGCCTTCCTTACCTTCAGCAGCATTTTCCCATGAGACTTCATTGTACAATGAAGTTGTGCCATTATTTATGGTGACGATTTTGACATCATAACCGTCCTTCGCCAACATTGTAGCTACCTCAGGATATAAAGACCCATGAATATCTACATGGGTGTTTTTCCAACCCCAACCGACAGCCCGCTGAATATCATGAATGGCAGAATCATACTGCGGTTTGATAGAACCCTTTCGTGCTTCAAATGCTTTCATAGTAAAGTCCTCCTGTGTATTGGTTGTAATGTGTTTTTACTATTTTTCATTCAATGAGATGCTCTTGATAGTCTGTCACTTATAATGTAACAAACAAATCGAGAAAATATTCTCAATTTAAAAGAAAAAATTCGAACAGTTATTATTATAACATGTTTTATGTAAATTAGCAAGCGTTTTTTGTATTTTTATTGATTAATAATCAACGTAATATTTAAAATGAAAAATATAAAAGAATTTTGAATAATCTAGAAAAGAATATTGCATATGATTTATTTTTTTTCTATAATAAATGCTGAAAAAAGTTTAATTTATAATATTTAGGAGAATAAGTGAAAATATTATAATATTTTGAAAGGAAGATTTTATGAAATATACTATTTGTGAAAAAATAATATGGTATGCTATGAGTGGGACTATAGTAGACTTTTTGCATACAAAACATCCTAATTGGGATATAAAATTGGTGAAAAGTAATGCGAAGAATCGCTATAAGCAAATTATAAAAGAATCACCAGATATTGGCAGTATAACAAAAAATTCATTGAGAACTTGCCTAAGTAGTGGTGCTCTTTGGCTAGCATTTTATGAAAATTGTGAAGAAAAAATAAAAGATGAAGAGTTTGGCGAAATGGTAAAAGCATCAATAAAATCTCCTATGATAGAAAAAGCATTCTCATCAAAAAATCCATTTACCCAAAAGGCACAAATGAAAAAGGAAGAATCTATAAAAAAAGGAAATAAAGCAAGTGATAGTGAATTTAATTGGAAGGCTGAATTTATTAAAGGAAGAGATGAGGAAGAATATACTATAATTTATAAGCAATGTGGTATATGTGCTTTGGCTAAAAAAGAAAATCATCCCGAGTTAGTAAAATATATGTGTGTTTTAGATACATTATCTGTTGATATGTTTGGAGGCGTATTATACAGAACGAAAACTTTAGCAGAGGGAAAAGATTGTTGTGATTTTTATATTTGCAAAAAAGGTTCTCATTGGGATTTAAAAAATAAGTAAAAATTAAATGGTAATTTATGGAGGGATTATAATTATGAAGATAAAGCAACAAAAAAATATAAAAGCATTTTTAAATGAAGAATTTGGCGAAAAAAGGGGAAACGATTTGTTTAATAAGCAAGAAGCAATGCTTAATGAACTTATAAAAAATACACAGAATAAATCAAAAAATCAAATGAAAACGCTTATTCAAACCATTCTTCCTCGTATAGCAATGTATAAAATTTTATCAAAAGAGGAAGTTTCAGAAGACGAAGTATATCAATATATGCGAAAATATATGATTGATAAAATTGCGGCAAAAAAACATGCATCTACTGCTAAGATGGAAAAAGTACCAGGATTTTATTCAATATACAGCAAGGTATTTCTTAAAATTATGCGCACAACTGATTTACAAGAAAGTGTACAAAAACATGGTAAGGATTATTTTGATGTAACTATAAAAAAATGTCTTTGGCATACTGCTTGTGTAGAAAATGATTGTGAAAAACTATGTCACTTATTTTGTGATGTTGATAATGTAACATATGGAGGGCTAAAAAAGATAGGATTTTCGAGGACAAAAACATTAGGGTATGGTGGAGATTGCTGTGATTTTCATTTTTATAAAAAATAATTAATTTATACTTGCCATACAATACAAATAATGGTTAGATAAATTTATAGTAATAAAAACAATAATTGCATGAATAAAATGAAATAATTAGTTATTGAAGATAATAAGAATGATCATTAATGAGATGAATAAAAAGTATAGCACCTATTAGAATGTATCTAAATAGGTGCTATTGCTTTTTATCACAGTTGACAATTCAGCCAACTATAATTTTTTGAAAGGGTCTAAGTTAATCGAAATTGACTGTGGGTACTTCTTTTGCACCTTCATCAGCCTCAAAGTATTCCATGGGATAATATCCGCTCATTCCAGCGACTATGCTTGAAGGAAACTTTTGAACCTTTGTATTATAGGTATTCAATTTTTCGTTATAATACTGTCTTGCTACAGCAATTCTGTTTTCCGTTCCAGCCAGTTCGTCCTGCAATGCAATAAATTGTTCACTTGCTTTCAGGTCAGGATAATTTTCAGAAATTGCAAGCAATTTGCTAAGTGCAGAATCTAAAGCTGTGTTTGATTCACTGATACTTTCCATATCTCCACTTTCGATACTACCTGCGAGCTTCGATCTTGCATCAGCAATTTCTGTGAATACTGCCTCCTCATGGTTGGCATATCCCTTAACAGTTGCTACCAAATTGGGAATAAGATCATTCCGTCTTTGAAGTGTTGTCTCAATTTGAGATTGCTGCATTTCGACATCCTCTTTCAAAGATACCAAGCTGTTTCTAGTTCCGAAAAACCAGAAGCCTACCAACAACAATACTATACCGATAACGATTAACACTTTTGTTTTTGTTTTCATTGTAAAATACCTCCTGATGTTTTATATAGTGTTTTTATTTACAATTTGTTATCGTGAGGCACCACCACCTCCAGAAAAACCTCCACCGAAGCCACCGCCAGAAAATCCTCCTGATGATCCGCCAAAGTATCCTCCAGATGAACCATCACCACCAGAAATGAATGCAATGATTATCGATAAAATAACTATAACAGCAATAATTATTATTACCCATACAAAATCTGGTATTTTACTATTGGATTCATCTTCAATAGATATATTATCTGTTTCTAGACCTTGAATATCGATTTCGTATTCTTCAGCAATAACAGTCAAAACAGCTTTTACCGTCATTTCTGTTGCTTTAGTATAGTCATCGTCTTCTCGATAAGGAACAAAATAATCATCAAGAATTCGGCCACACTTTGAGTCCGTTAGGAATTCTTCAAGCCCTCTGCCAATTTCAAGTCTAACTTTTTCATCAGACCGAGAGAATAAAAGTAATACTCCATTGTCCTTTCCTTTTTTGCCAATACCCAAAGTATTAAAGAGATTATTTGAATAATTTTCAATACTCCTGTCAAGCAAGCTTTCTACAGACACAACGGAAAACTCTACTTCTGTCTTTTCTTCGAGTTCAACTAACATTTTGTTGAGAGATTCTTCTACCTCATCATCGACAATGTTATCTTCATCGTAAATAAAGACATTCTCCTTAACTGTTGGAATGGGGATTTTTTCCGATGTAGCGCATCCAGCAAACATACTCATAAGAGCAGTCAATACCATAAGTAGCACTACATAAGAAATTATCCGTTTTTTGTTCATAGCTTCCTACCTTTCCTTTCTCGGATTACAATCCGATTATTTTGATGTATGTAAAATAAACCCAAAAGTTTATATGAGTATATATTCTACTACAATTTTACATAAAATTCAATACTTATTCTATTTTTTTGTAAGATTATTATTATAAATAAAGCTAGTATAAAGTAATAAAATACCAATTAGAGGAAGAAATGAGAATGGTTGAAACTTTAATTATTAAATTTTTATGCACTTTATGGAAGAAATTTGGATAAACCTATTCCAGATACTGATGAAATAGAAATAATATATTCAAATAAATTTTAATGTTATAACTAAAATTGTAATTAAAATATTTAGCCATTGATAACAGTATGGTACTAATTCTTCTGTACCACGATGTTGTCAATTATAAAAAATAATTAGTTTATATTTGTCATACAATACAAATAATGTTTAGAAAATTTTATAGTAAATATTAAAAATAAAAATACAAAGAAAAATGGAAGAGCATTATCTTCCATTTTTATCTTTAACAGTCTTTATTCATATACCATTTTTTCTCAGCCAATTTATCTTGAACACCTCTCAAAGCTTCGCCAAATCTTTGAAAGTGAACAATTTCTCTTTCTCTTAAGAATCGAAGAGGGTCGATTACATCAGGGTCATCTGCGCATAAATCAATTAATTTTTCGTATGTTGCTCTTGCTTTTTGCTCAGCAGCTAAATCTTCTTGTAAGTCAGCAATAGGGTCACCTTTTACAGCAAGCACAGAGGCAGAAAAAGGCATTCCTGCTGCTGATTGAGGATATACACCCAAGCCGTGATCTGTATAATATGATCCAAGTCCAGCTTGTTTAAGCTCTTCAGGACAGCATCCGTCTGTTAATTGATGAATAATAGTTCCAACCATTTCTAAATGAGCTAGCTCTTCAGTACCTATATCGTTCAAAATAGCCTTAGCAGTTTGATCAGGCATACCAAATCTCTGACTCAAATATCTAAGAGAAGCACTAAGCTCTCCATCAGGACCTCCATATTGACTAATTATAAATTTTGCAAGTTGTGGATTTCTATTTTTTATATTTATAGGATATTCTAAAACTTTGTTATAAGTCCACATTAAAAGTTCCCCCTTTCCCATGGCCAAGGCTCTTCAAGCCATCTCCATTTATTACATGGGAACATTATAGTCAATGGCCCATATATTTTTTGATACTGATCAGCTAATTTTCTATACTTATTACAATATTCTTTGTGTAAGCAAATAGCCTTTTCATCATCATGGTGAGTATCTAAATATAAACCTAATTCGATAATACTAAATTTTAAAGATTTTAAAGTACTTAGCATTTCTTCTCTTGTAGCATTATTACCACAAGTACAATTTCTATCAAAGTCATTTAATTCACAAGCTCTTTGATAATCTTCATAGCTTATATATTGGTCATTCATTTATTACATCCCTCCCCAAGACTATTATTATTTCTAATATATTCAATTTCTCTTATGCTTTGACAAGGCATATAAGGGCTTACAAGCTCTGGAAAAATAGTTCCCATTTTTAAACCAACATCAGGTGTAAAAACTTTATTCATTTTTTGAATAGGAACATAACTTTGTGCAAGCATAGGATTATCTGGAAATACAGACTCTGTATTCATATCAAAACCACAGTTACAGTTATTTTGAGGCATTGTACATAAATTTGCACAATCAGACTGAGCTGTTGTTACTATGCTAGTATCTTCATCACAAAAATCATCCATCATATCAATATTCATATTATTATTCATCATAGACATAGAATTTTTATGACAACATTTTCTACTACTATAATCATTCATACATAATCCTCCTTTGTTTGATTATATACTACATAATATGCGCCATCACCCCAAAAAGTTACAAAAGCCACCCCAAAAAGAGGGACGGTCCTTGAAGAAGAAAAAGAGGGACGGTCCTGAAAAGAAAGAAAGAGGGACGGTCCTGAAAAGAAAAAGAGGGACGGTCCTGAAAAGAAAGAAAGAGGGACGGTCCTGAAAAGAAAAAGAGGGACGGTCCTGAAAAGAAAGAAAGAGGGACGGTCCTTGAAGGAGAAAAAAGAGGGACGGTCCTGAAAGGAGAAAAAAGAGACAATCTTTGAAAAAGAAAAAGAGACGGTTCAAAGAACCATCCCTCTTGGTTGTCATACGGAGTTGTTTACGATTTATTAGAACTGGATAAATCCGAGTCTGTCATGGCCTCTGCCGGAAATAAGAAATTTGTCCGGTTCGAAAGGGCTACCCAAGCCATACCACATGATATAAACTCCGTGAGCCTTGCAGATTCCATAGATTTTCTTCAACAACTTGGCTTCATCTCCAGGTTCCAAATCAATGCTGGCACGAAAAAGATGCTTGCAGGTAGCCAACAGCTTTTCCGTCTCTTTGCCGAAGATGTTGTCCTGGTTTTCCCATTTGTGGCCAGAGCAAGCATGGCACGTCGACCGTTCTTCAGCACTTTGAAAAATCAACAATTCATACGACATTTTTTTTTTGACCTCCTCAAATTTTGCGGGTGAATACGTGTGAGTAAAAACAAAAGGTCTTTGCTAAATGCTTTTACAAAAGTAAGTATAACATATTATGTAAAATATGTCAAAATAAAAAGAAAAAAATTTAAATTTTTTTTTAATCGAATGATATAAATAATGAATGTTAGAATAACCATTAAGAAAATAAAAATATAAATTTGAATAAAATAAATTCAAATACTATGAATTTATATAAGTAAGTCTAAGTAAAAAATATTCTAAAAATAAAAAAGTAAGGACCGTCCCAAAATTTGTATTGAAAATTATGTAAATTTATGGTATAATAATCTTCGATTTCACTGAAAAGTGATGTCGGGTCATAAAAAGTTTCAAATATTATTTTCTATGGAGGAAATGAAGCATGAAAAAAGTAATGGCTATAATCTTTTCCATTGTTGTTGCAATTAGTAGTGTAATGCTGACTACAACAACAACGGCAACAGCAGTAGGTAATACAACACTGCTGGGAGATGCAAATCAGGATGGTAAACTGGACACAACCGATGCGATATACATTTTGTATTATATTGCTCTTGTTTGTGCAGGATATCCCAAGGATGATGTATACAGTCGTTTTGATGTCGAAATTGATGAAAGAGTCTTTGATGTTGACCGGAGTGAAAAAGTAGATACTACCGATGTTTTGTATTTGTTGACATACATCGCGAAGTGTGGGGCTGGACAGGATGCAACATGGCCACCGGCACCGGAAAAGATCTATAGTGATGATATCTTGGTATTCAATCCTGTGAAGGGAGTTGAAACATGGAATCTCAGATCAGCTCCGTCGTTGGAGGCAGGCGTTGTAACTAAAATGTCTGCAGGTGAAAATTGCAAGGTAATTAAAATCTTGCAAGAATCCTGGTATGAAGTTGAATACTTTGGAATTGATTTATATTTGCAAATTACACCTGACTCGGAAAGTTTTTTCTATGTGGATCCGATTCCGCGAGAAACTGCAAGTACGACAACTGAGACAACAACTACAACTACAGAAACAACAACTCAATCAACTGAAACAAGCATTGAAACAACTAAGGCAACGACTTTGACAACAACTGAATTTTCAACAACAAAAGCTACAACAGAATCTACAACAATCACGGCAAGTACAACGGCTATGGAATCTAAAACAACAAGTACAACTACAGAAACAAAGCCTACAACAACAAAAGCGACAACAAAAACAACAACAAAATCTACAACGACTGTTACAACAAGTGATAGTTCCACTACAACATCTACAAAGCTGACAACAACATCTACTACTACAACTGAAGAGTTGCAGTTAGGTGATATTGTAACACCAACAGAAAAAGTCAAACTGACAAATTCAGATGGTGAAATTACTGTGGATGCTGGCGAATTCATTACAATAGTATCTGAAAAAAATGGAAACTATGTTGTAATATACCAGAAACAGCTTTATGAACTGAACACCACTGCTTACCTGAATAAGGTCGAGCATGAGTATCAGGAAAAGCAGATTTTGACAGTTGAAGAAATCGAGACCGGAGATATCTTGAAGTTTACAGGTGAAACCTGGTATATAAGAGATGAATCTGAGTCTGCGGTTGGTACTCTGAAGGAAAATGAACTTTTTGTGGTTATGGCAAGGAATGGAAACATACTTACCATAATCACATCTGACGGAACCATTGGCAACATATTCTGCATTGCAGATAAGTATTGCATGATGGTAGATTAACAAATAAAAAATTGAAACTTTTTATGAGAAGAGAGCCCCTGTATGGGGCTCTTTTTGCGTAAAAAAAGAGGGACGGTCCTTGAAATAAAAGGGCAAGGACCGTCCCCGAAAATATTGAAATAAAAAGGTAAGGACCGTCCCAAAAATAAAAAACTACTTGAAATAAAAAATCCGTATGGTAAAATATAATAAATTTACTATGATATAAAAAAATATCATAAAATTGTATACAAGGGAGGAAGGATATGTTTGCATATTTAAAAGGTGTATTTGAGTCTAGAACATTGGATTATATTGTTGTAGATGTAAATGGAATTGGATATAAAATCTTTATGTCCGAGAATTCAATGAAAAGAATTGGAGAGCTTGGAAGCATAATTAAAGTACATACTTATGTTAAAGTACGAGAAGATGATATAAGCATATATGGATTTGCATCTAATGAGGAGCTTAGAATGTTTGAATTACTTGTTTCAGTAAGTGGAATAGGAGCAAAATCTGCAATTGTAATATTGTCTAATATAGAGCCATCTGCATTTGCAGCTGCAGTAATTTCAGATAATGTTGGAACACTTAAAAAATTGCCAGGGATAGGTGCAAAAAGTGCACAAAGAATTATTTTAGAGCTTAAAGATAAATTAAAAACAATTGATGTTGAAGATGATTCGAGTGAAGAGTTAAAAGCTGTAATTAATCAAAATCAAAACATTGAAGAGCTAATTTCAGCATTACAAGTTTTGGGATATACTAAAAAAGAAGTAGAAAAAATAATACCAAAATTAGATAATAAAGATGATAATTTAGAGAATTTAATAAAAAAAGCACTATTATTATTGTCAAAGTAGTAAAATATATTGAAAAACTCTTTCATTTTTTCTCATTTTATAATATAATTTTAATGTGATTTTAAAAATAATTAATCATTAATAAATTAAGTATTTTTAAATGATTATAGAAGTTAAAATTTGGCAAAAAATAAATGCCAGAAAAGGAGTATAAATATGGAAAAAAAATCAAACAATAATTCCGTTAGACATGTTGGAAGTAATGTAAAAAGAAAAAACACTACTAACAAAAATGTAAAAGGGAAAAAGAAACATCCAAGACTAAAGAAAGTTATTATAATATTTGCATTATTAATAGTTTTATTAGTCTTGGTTGCAGTAGGAATATTCTGTGGAATATTTTTCAGTGACAAATTTGCTTTATCAAAAGATGATTTATTACTATCAAATGCAAATACAGTTATCTATGACAAAGATGGAAATGTAATTGCAGAATTATCTGGAGACGAAAACAGAGAAATAATTAGCATAGGAGACATGAGTGAGTATTTACCAAAAGCATTTGTTGCCATAGAAGATGAAAGATTTTATAGTCACAATGGAGTTGACTTAAAAAGAACAATGGCAGCAACAACAACCTACATATTAAAAGGTGATTCATCATTTGGTGGAAGTACAATCACACAACAGCTAGTAAAAAATATCACAAATGAAAGAGAGAATTCAGGTAAGGCTGGTATTGAAAGAAAAATAAAAGAAATGTCAAGAGCTTATCAAGTTGAAAAAATGATTTCAAAAGATCAAATATTAGAGCTATATCTTAATATAATTCCATTAGGAGCAGATGGAGGAGATATTTGTGGAGTAGAAATGGCATCAACATACTATTTCAACAAATCTGCAAGTGAATTATCAGTAGAAGAATGTGCATTTTTAGCAGGTATAAACAATGCTCCAAATACATACAATCCTTTTAAAAATGAAGGAGATGCAACAAAACAAGAGCAAGTCAATAAAAAAATTAAAGACAGAACAAAAACTGTATTAACAAAAATGAAAGACTTAGGATATATAACAAATGAACAATATCAAACAGCATATGCAAATGTTGAAAATGGATTAGCATTTTCTAAAGGAACTTTACCAAGTTCAAATGTAAAATCTTATTTTATACAAGCAGCAATAAATGAGGTTGTAGAAGATTTAGTAGAAGAAAAACATTTCTCAGAAGAATACGCAAAAAGCCGTGTATTAGGTGGAGGATACAAAATTTATACAACTCAAGAAAAAGATGTTCAAGACAAAATAGAATCAGTTTATAAAAGCGATGAATTTATATTAAATTCATCAAATGCAAAAAATCACTCACAGTCGGCAATGGTAATAATGGACCATACAACAGGCCAAGTAGTTGCTTGTATGGGAGGATTAGGTAATGATGTTGATGCAACAGGTATAAATAGAGCAACAAGCAGTACAAGACAACCAGGTTCATCATTTAAACCAATAATATCATATGGATGTGGTGTTGAAAAAGGTATAATAAATGCAGGAACAGTTTATTATAATTCAGCGACAACTTTTGGAAAGAATTATGAACCAAAATCAACAAGTACATATGCAGGACCATGTACAGTAAGAAACGCAATAGAAGTTTCTTCAAATGTCGTATCATGTAAAATTATGTCTGAAATTGGACCTGATAATGCAATTGATTTTGCAAGAAAAGTTGGAATAACATCATTAGTAAAATCAAGTGAAAATAAACAAAAAAATGATTCAAGTTTATCATTAGCACTTGGAGGTTTAACACATGGTGTTACACCATTACAAATGGCAGCAGCATATTCAATGATAGCAAATAATGGGGTATATAATTCACCAGTATTCTATACAAAAGTAGAAGATTCATCAGGCGAATTAGTAATAGAATCTAAACAAACAACAGAAAGAGTAATGTCAGAGCAAAATGCATATGTAATGAAAAGCTTATTAAAACAACCAGTTGAAGGAGATCATGGTACAGCAACAAGTTGCAAAATATCTGGAATTGATGTAGGAGCAAAAACAGGTACAACAAATGATAATAAAGATAGATGGCTTTGTGGTATGACTCCATATTATACAGCTGCAACATGGTATGGATATGATGATAATGCTGTAGTAAACGGTAGTGGAAACTATGCTGCAAAAGTATGGAATGCTGTAATGAAAAAAGTTCACGAAGGTAAAGCAAGTGCAACATTTACAGAGCCAAGTGGAATAGTACATGTAACAATATGTAGAAAATCAGGATGTAAAGCTACAGAATCTTGCTCAGATACATATTCAGAAGTATTTGCAGAAAGTGCAGTTCCAAAGGATTGTGAAGGTCATTCATTAAAAGTTTGTACAGAATCAGGAAAATTAGCAACAGAATATTGTCCAAGTACTCAATATGTTGGATATGTTCCAGAAAAAGAAAGAAATCCATCTTGGAAAACAACAGGATATTCATCATCAGTTCCATCAGAAACATGTACAATACATACAGGTCCAACAAATAAAACATCACCAACAGATGGTGTGGATATAGATATTTCAAATGATGTAGTCGTACCAAATGTTGTAGGTAAAACAGAAGCAGAAGCAAAATCGGCATTAAAAACATTAAAAGTGACAGTAAAATATAAATCAGATTCTTCAAAAGAAAATGGAATAGTTTTAAGTCAAAGTTTATCATCAGGCGAAGTGGTTTCAAAAGATACCAAAATAACAATAACAGTAAATAAAGTTGAAAAGAAAAACGAAAATGATAATACAAACAAAAATAATCCAGACGGAGATAATAATACAACAAAACCAGATGACAATGTAAAACCTGATCCAAATCCTGAACCAGACAATGGTGATGGGGACGAAGAAGAAATACAATAATTATAGTCTTTGTAGTAAGCTATAATAAAGCTTACTACAAAGAATTTTTTAGAAGGTGAATATGTGAAAAACACAAAAAGACATTTTTTTATTATAGATTTTGCAAAAAGTATAAAAAATTTTGATTACTATAAAGAAATAGCAGACGAAAAAATATCAAAAAGCTTAAAATATTTTTTCAAATTGGTAATATTATATTCGGTTATACTTTCAGTATGTACAATAATAAATGTAAATAAAGGAATAAACGAATTTAAAAATCTAATCAATACAGAAATTTCAGATTTAAATTATTCAAATGGAATTTTACATGTGAATAATGATGAATCAAAAACTCTATTTAATAAATATGTAATAATAGATACAAGCAAAGACGAACTTTCAGAGCTAGAAAATAAGGCACAAGTGGTGATTGGAAAAGAATATTGTACAGTAAAAATGGACGAACATATTTTAAAAATTAAGTATAATGATTATTTTTATGAAGATATTAATAAAGATGATATAATTAATATGTTAAATAGTATAAATGCAAAATTTTATATACCAGCAATATTAATAATTATTATATGGGTATGTATTTTAATGACAATTTCAACAATTACAGATGTATTGGTAATTGCATTAATTGGATATATAATATCAAAAATTATAAATAAAAAATTCTCATTTACAAATACATTTAATATAGCAGTTCATGCAATTACACTACCAGTATTACTAGGTGCTATATATTATGTATTAAATACATTTACAGGATTTTATATGAAATATTTTTCAATAATGTATACATCAATTGCTACAATTTATATGATGACATCAATTTTATTAATAACAAGTGATAATAATGAAAATAATAATATACAAGATGATTAACAAATATACGAAGGGAGTTTAATAATGGATCCAAAGGAAAATAAAAAAAGCAATAAAAAGAAATATCTATTTACTGCTATTATAGTTATTTTAGCTATAGCTGGAATAGTTTTTGGAATATTTCAATATATGAACTACAGTAAAGAAAAAGAAGAAAAAACATTAGCATATACAGATTTAATTACTAAAATAAAAGAAGATTCTGTAGAAAAAATTGAAATGAAAGAAAAAAGTACTACAGTAAAAGTAAAACTAAAAGATCAAGATGAAGAAAAAGAAGTAAAAGTTCCAGAAAGTGAAGCTTTTATAGAATTTGTTCAAGATCAAGTAAAAGAAGGTAAAACAATAAATTTAAATCAAAAAGAAGAAAATTTATTAGCAGTAGTAGGAGAAAAATTACTATCATTCCTTCCAACAATAATGCTTATAGTTTTATTAGTAATGATAATGCAAATGCAAGGTTTAGGAGATAAAGGAAAAGTATATGATGCTACAACTCAAAAAACAAAAACAACATTCAAAGATATTGCAGGACTAGATGAAGAAAAACAAGAAATGATTGAAATTGTTGACTTCTTAAAAAAACCAAAAAAATTCCAAGAAATGGGAGCAAAAATACCAAGAGGTGTTCTATTATGTGGAAATCCAGGTACAGGTAAAACATTAATAGCAAAAGCAATAGCTGGAGAAGCAGATGTACCATTTATTTCAATGAGTGGATCAGAATTTATAGAAATGTTCGCAGGACTTGGAGCATCAAGAGTAAGAAAATTATTCGAAAAAGCAAGAAAAATAGCTCCATGTATAGTATTCATAGATGAAATAGATGCAATAGGATCAAGAAGAACATCATCAAGTGGATCTGAAAGTGAAAATAACCAAACATTAAACCAATTATTGGTTGAAATGGATGGATTTGACACAGAAGAAGCAATAATAGTATTAGCAGCGACAAACAGACCAGAAATGCTAGATAAAGCATTATTAAGACCAGGAAGATTTGATAGACAAATAACAATTGGATTACCAGACTTAAATGGACGTGAAGCAATTTTAAATATACATGCTAAAGACAAAAAAATAGACGAATCAGTAAATTTAAGAAGTATTGCAGAAGACACAGCAGGATTTACAGGAGCAGAGCTTGCAAACATATTAAACGAATCAGCAATAATAGCAACAATAAAAAGACACAAAGCAATAACAAATAAAGATATCGAAGATGCAGTAAAAAAGGTTACTGTAGGACTTGAAAAACACAGCAGAGTAATATCAGAAAAAGATAAAAAATTAACAGCATTCCACGAAGCAGGACATGCAATAGTTAGTAGATATTTAGAAACACAAAAAGAAATAAAAGAAGTGTCAATAATACCAAGAGGCGTTGCAGGTGGATACACAATGTATAAAACAAATGAAGATAAATTCTATGTATCAAAACAAGAAATGCAAGAAAAACTAATATCACTACTAGGAGGAAGAGCAGCAGAAAAATTAGCACTAGATGACATATCAACAGGAGCAAGTAATGATATAGAAGTAGCAACAAAAATAGCAACAGACATGGTAACAATATACGGAATGAGCGACATAGTAGGTCCAATATCAATAAATACAGAAAAAGATCCATATCAAATGGAGTTACTAGGAGACAGATTTGAAGATTCAATAGGAGCCGAAATAAAACAACTAATAGACAATGCATACTACCAAGCACAAAAAATACTATCAGAACACATGGACAAACTAGAACAAGTAGCAACAGCACTAATGAAACAAGAAATAATCTCAGCCGAAGAATTCGAATCATTCTTCCAAGACAATCAATAAAAAACAAAGAAAAGGACTTAATTTGGAAACACCAAAAAAATTCCAAAACAAGTTCCTTTTTCTTCATCCAAACTAATCAAAAAAAGGGGACGGTCCTGGAAAGAAGAAAAGCGGGACGGTCTTGAAAAGAAGGAAGATGGGAGGGCTCTTTAAGAAATTGAAATTTGAAAAAATTAACATGAAAATTTTGAAGAAAGATGTTGTATATTGTAGAAAAAAGATGTAAAATGATTTGTGTTTAGGAGGAGTAAAAAATGCAAGAGATGAATGAAAACAGTAGAATGATTATACACAGTAGTGAAAATAAAGGAAATAAAAAAATAAAAATAATCTTAATTGCGATTTTGGCAATTATTATATTAGTATTTGCTATAATGTATTTTTGTAAAATACCAATTATAAAATATCAGGGACAAAATATTGAAACAGTAGAATATGGAACTACATATGAAGATAAAGGGATAAAAGTATATGCAAGATTTAAAAATATAAGTGACCAAGTAATAGTCGAAAACAATGTAAACTTAAATCAGTTAGGTGATTATAATATAACATATAAAGTACCATTTTTAGGTAAATACAAGACTTATACAAGAACTGTTAAAGTAGTAGATACCGAAGCTCCAAAAATAGAGCTAAAAGGTGATTCGAATTATAAATTACAATATGGAAAAAATTACGAAGAGCCAGGATTTACAGCAATAGATAATTATGATGGAGATGTTACAAACAATGTAACTGTAGCTAAAGTCGAAAAAGATAATAATAATTATGAAGAGCATTACACAGTCACAGATTCAGCTGGAAATAAGGGAGAGGCAGTGCGATATGTTTCAATAGTCGACACAACACCACCAGTAATAAAATTAAAAGGAACATCTGTAATCAGTGTAATAACTGGAAATAAATATACAGAGCAAGGAGCAACAGCTACAGACAACAAAGATGGTGATTTATCAAAAGACATAAAGATATCAGGAGATGTTGATACATCAAAGGACGGAACATATATTGTAAAATATACTGTAACAGACTCAAATGGAAATACGGCAACAGAAGAAAGAAAAATAATAGTAAGCGAAAAAGCAACAACTGGAATAATATATTTAACATTTGATGATGGTCCAAGTTCAACAATTACACCAAAAATATTAGATGTATTAAAAGAAAAAGGTGTTCACGCAACATTCTTCGTAATAAATTATAATGAATCAACAGAACATTTAGTAAAAAGAGAAGCAGAAGAAGGCCATGCAATAGGAATTCACGGATATTCACATGACTATGCAAAAATATATGCATCAGTAGATGTTTGCTATAACAACATAAAGACATTGCAAGAAAAAATATACAAAACAACAGGAATAAAAACAATGATTTTAAGATTCCCAGGAGGAAGTTCAAACACAGTAAGCAGAAAATATTGCCCAGGAATCATGACAAAAATTACAGAAAAAGTATTAAGCGAAGGCTTCAAATACTACGACTGGAATGTAATGTCAGGCGACTCAGGAGATGTAAAAACAAAAGAAGCAGTATATGCCAATGTAACAAAAGGACTAAAACCAGGAAGAGACAACATAGTATTAATGCACGACTTCAGTGGAAACCACAAAACACTAGAAGCACTACCAGAAATAATCGATTACGGACTAGCAAATGGATATAAATTTGAAGTAATAACAACAAACACAGAAATGGTAAGACAAAAAATACAAAATTAAATACAAATATTACGCAAACAAAAGCGAAAAAAGATGGCTCTAGAAAAGTCATCCTTTTTGCTCTCAACAATCAACTAGAAAAAGAGGGACGGTCCTGGAAGAAGAAAAAAGGGGACGGTCCTGGAAGAAGAAAAAAGGGGACGGTCCTGGAAGAAGAAAAAAGGGGACGGTCCTGGAAGAAGAAAAAGAGGGACGGTCCTGAGAAATGAAAAAGGGGACATTCATGAAAAAAGTAATACGGATCTTCAGAGAAAGAAAAGACGAAAACTTTTAAGAGAAAAAATACCAAAATAAATTAAAAATAATTCAAGAAAACATAAAAAAATACATGTAAACCTATTTATTTTTGAAAAAAAATGAGTTATAATAAATTTGTAAGTATTTAGATTAAGGAGAACATATGAAGTGTACAAAATGCAACTACGAATCATTAAATCTAAATGCCAAATTCTGCATAAAATGTGGAAGTAAACTTATACAAGAAAAGCATTTTTGTAGTAATTGCGGAAATAAAATATCATATAAAAGTAATTTCTGCGGTAATTGTGGCAAAAAAATAAATTATGAATATATAGAAAATAGTGATTCAAAAATTAATAACATGTACACAAAGGATAAAGAGGAGGATACCACTAAAGAAACTAAAGATAATAGCAATATTCTCATAATAGAGAAAAAAAATAATAATGGGGGTGATTTTGTAAATATGGAAAATAATATTACACAAAAAAATTATTTAGAAATTTTACCAAATCAAAGTATTGTAGAAAAAAATAATACAAATTTATTACCTGTATTAAAAAGTGATAAAAATTTATTATTACCTGTTATTATAAAAAGTAAGGAATTAGCATTAATTGAAATAAAAGAAGATTTTAATAAATTAAAAAAAGAAAGATCAGAAATAGGTCTATTAAAATTTGCAAAAAAACTTGCTATTTTGTTAGCAAAGTTTGTAAGATTTTGTTTTTTAACAACGGCAAGTGTTATAGGCTTTGTTGGAGTAGCAGTGCTAATAATTGCATCAACAGCAATTATTACAAAAAATATTGTAAATTCATATTATGGAATTACACCAGAGCCAGATACTACATATTCAATTTTTAAAATGAAAGACGATAAAATTAATGCACAAAGTCCACCAAAAAACTAGTAAGGTGAATAAATATAAAAATTGAGTAGAGCATAAATAATTATTTTATTTGTGCTCTACTCAATTTTCATGAAATACAAATAAGGAAAATTTTATAAAACAAAAGGAGGCAAAAATGAAAGCAGTCTTACAAAGAGTAAAATATGCAGAAGTAAAAGTTGATGGAAAGTCAGTAGGAAAGATACAGAAAGGATTATTAATATTTTTAGGAATTGGTAAAAATGATGATGAAAAAATAGCTGATAAAGTTATAAAAAAGGCATGTAATTTGCGAATTTTTGAAGATGAAAATCAAAAAATGAATAAATCCATAAAAGATATACATGGCGAAATTTTAATAATATCACAATTTACATTATATGCTAATTGCAAAAGTGGTAATAGACCAAGTTTTATAGAAGCATGTGAACCAAAAAAAGCAAATGAAATGTACGAATATTTCAAAAAGACATGTAGTAAAGAGCTAGAAAAAGATATTCAATCTGGAATATTCGGCGCTGATATGAAAGTAGAATTATTAAACGATGGTCCAGTAACAATAATATTAGATTCTGAAGAAATTTAAAAAGGAGGACCGTCCCCGTTTGAAAATTGCCAGGACCGTCCCCATTTGAAGATCGCCAGGACCGTCCCCATTTGAAGATCGCCAGGACTGTCCCCGTTTGAAGATTGCCAGGACCGTCCCAGTTTTGAAAAATTAGAAAGGATTTTATATAAGTATGATAAATATAATAAACATAGCAAATATAATTGATAAAAATGGTGGAAGATTGTATTTAGTTGGGGGAGCTGTGCGTGATAAATTAACAAATGTAACTCCTCATGATGAAGATTATTGTATAACTGGTATTTCATCAAAAAAATTTAAAGAGCTATTCCCTCAGGCATTTAAAAGAGGTAAAGCATTTGAGGTTTTTGAGATAGAGGGGAAGGAATTTGCTCTTGCAAGAACTGAAAAAAAGATTGGAATAGGACATAAGGATTTTGATGTAACATGTAATCCTAATATAACAATAGAAGAAGATTTAGGAAGAAGAGATATAACAATAAATTCAATTGCTCAAGATGTAATTTCAGGAGAGATAATAGATCCATATGGTGGTAGAGAAGATTTGCAAAATCATATAATAAGAGCTACAAAGAAAAGTTTTAAAGAAGATCCTTTGAGAGTGTACAGAGCTGCAAGATTTTCGAGTAAATTTAATTTTACAATTGATTCGGAAACATTGAAATTAATGAATGAATTGAAGCCAGAGCTAAGTTCGTTATCTGCTGAAAGAGTATTTGAAGAGCTGAGAAAAGCAATAAATACAGACCATCCCGAAAATTTCTTCAATAATCTAAGAAAAGCAGATGTACTAGATGTACATTTTATTGAAATATATAAATTAATAGGAGCTCTTCAACCAGAAAAATATCATCCCGAAGGTGATGCATATAATCATTCAATGTTAGCATTACAAAAAGCAACAGAGCTTACTAAAGATGAAAAAATAAGATTTTCAGCATTAGTTCACGACTTAGGAAAAGGAGTAACTCCAAAAAGTGAATATCCTCATCATATAAATCATGATAAAAATGGCGTAGCAGAGGTAGAAAAATTAGGAAAAAGATTGAAAATGCCTACATCATGGACAAAATGTGGAATGGTATCCGCTAGAGAGCACATGAAAGCAGGAATTTTTTATAAAATGACACCAAACAAACAAGTAGAGTTTATAGAGCGCATAGATAAAACATTACTTGGATTGGAAGGATTAGAAATAATAGTAGAGTCAGATAGGAACTGTAGAGGAACAAAAATGGACAAAGTGCAATTTGCTAATTTAGGAAAAAATATATTAAAAGAAGTAAATGGCGAAACTGTTATGAAAAAATACAACATACAATCGAATGAAAAATTAAAAGATCGAATACATCAAGAAAGAATTGCTTATTTGAAACAGTTTTATGATAATGAAAAAAATACAAATTTGAGATAATAAGTAATAATGGGGACGGTCCTGGCGTTTGAGAAAAGCAGGACCGTCCCAGTTTGAGAAAAGCCAGGACCGTCCCAGTTTGAGAAAAGCCAGGACCGTCCCTGTTTGAGAAAAGCCAGGACCGTCCCTGTTTAAACAGAACGGTTCCGATAAAAAATATCCCACGGCAATTATATTCGCCGTGGGATTGAATATTTTAGTCTAAATTTTCTAATATTTTTGGTAGCATTTGTTTTTTTCTTGAAACAACATTTTCAAGCATTGCTGTATGGTCGTCTAGAGTTACACCATAAGCTTTTTCAACTATTCCAGAATCATTTCCTAATGAAATAATTTTTGAATTTGAATTTAATATATCAGTAGCAGCAAAAACGTACAAGTCTAAGTTATCTTTTTTTATTTCGTTATTTATAGCTGTTTCGAAATATACTTTATTTTTGAAAACGCTATCTATATCAGCTGTGTTTATTTGAGCAATTTTGAATTTCTTTCCACCTTTTTCAAATAATTTACTATCAATATTAATTACTTGCTCTGGTGTATAATCACTTAAATCAGTCCCAGCTTTTAATAAATTTGTTCCATAAACATTAACGTCAACTTCAGCTATTTTTCCTAATTTTTCAGCAATTGCTTTATCTTCAGCTGTACATGTTGGTGATTTGAATAATAAAGTATCTGAAACAATAGCACTAAGCATCATTGTAGCGATTGTTTTTGTAATAGGAACATCGTATTCTTTATACATTTTATATAAGACAGTAGAAGTACATCCAACTGGCTCTGTTCTATAATATAATTGGTATGGAGCAACGAAGTTCATTGTATGATGGTCAACAACTTTTTTTATAATAGCATTAGAAATATTATCAGCACTTTGTGTTGATTCATTATGATCTACTAATATAACATTTTGACCGTCATTTACATCTGAAATTAATTCAGGTGCTTCAATACCTAAGTAATTAATTACATATTCTGTTTCTTTATTTATATTTCCAAGACGAACGGCCTTAGAAGTGTTTCCTAATTGATTTTCTAAATTTGCCATAACCATAGATGACATTATTGAGTCTGTATCTGGGTTTTTATGTCCAAATATAAGAGTTTGATTTATTTCCATTTTAATTCCTCCTTTATGTATAATCACAATAATTATTATACTACAAAATGGGAATAAAGTCAATAATTTACATAAAATAGACAAGCTGTTTTTGAAATTTCGGGGACGGTCCTTGAAGCAATATCGCTCTTGCTTCAAGTAAAAAGAAGAAAGCAGGACCGTCCCAGTTTGGAGCGAAAAGAAAAAGGCAGGACCGTCCCTCTTTTGAAGAAGATATTTAGTATTGCAATAAAAAATATAAATATACTCAAAGTAATAAATAAAATTGAATTTACAAAAATACATGATAGGCTTGACAATTAAAGAAAATTAAACTAAAATATCAAAGAGTAAATTAAATAGTCGCGTATAGCAATGTCGAAAGACTGCGTACGAGGAAAGTCCGGGCTCCATAGAGCAATGATGCAGGATAACGTCCTGTGAGGGAAACCTTAAGGAAAGTGCAACAGAAAATAACCGCCTACAATAGTAGGTAAGGATGAAAAGGCGAGGTAAGAGCTCACCGCCAGCATGGTGACATGCTGGGTCTGTGTAAACCCCATCTGGAGCAACACCGGGACAAGAAGGCCAAGACTGCTCGTCATCTTCTTAATCTGGTGGCTTGAGGCATATAGTAATATATGTACTAGATAAATGACTATTCACGACAGAACCCGGCTTACAGATTTACTTAACCAAAGGTATAAATCTTTATAGGATTTATACCTTTTTTTCACAAAAAATCAAAAAAACTTTACATAATTATAAAAGCATGATATACTTAAAGCATCATACGTTAAAAATTTTTGCTACAAAAATTTGGAGGCTAATTTATGAAAAAGAAGATTTCTGAATACGAAGAAGCATACGCAAGAACACACTTGGAATTTTGGGAGGAGGAAATAATTCTAGCTGAAGATCCGAATTATCCAATCGATTATAAGGATAATCCTCAAAAAAAGTTGGAATACAAAAATTTATGTAAGGAGGAAATTAAAAAATACAGAGATATTTTGTATCCACCAAAAGAAAAAAGAGGATTTTTCAAATTCTTTAAAAAGAAGTAAAAAAATCTAAAAGCAAAAAGAAAGGAGCCTGCATTTGCAGGCTCTTATTTATTTGGGTCCTGAAAAGAGGGACGGTCCTGGAGAAGAGAATAAGGGACGGTCCTGAGAGAAGAGAATGAGGGACGGTCCTGGGAGAAGAAAACAAGGACCATCCCAAAATGAGGAAATTGACTTTTTTGTCGAAATTTGGTAAAATGCTAAAGTACGAATGTAAACCAATATGAAAGTGCAACAGGAGGAATATCTATGCACGAGAAAAACAATTGTGAAATGCTTGGCTACAAGAAGCGGAGTGAACTGGCTGAAAAGTCAAAAGTGTTTGTAAAATTGACAGATGCTGATTTGCGTTGGCTTATTCCGCTGGCTGAAAGAACAAAGAAAAATGCAACCCCATTACCTCATAAAAGCTTTACTATTAAAGACATGGATGGTCGATGGGAAACATTAATTTATGTTCAGGAAATTCAGCCGGGAAAAATCAGAGTTGATGGCTATGCACCGATTGATTGTAAGAACGGCAAAAAAAATGCAGTAGTTAATATTTATGAGACTCCATATTTTTCAATTACTTTCCATTTTGTTTTGGGAGTTGCCGAGTGTGACAGTTTTTTTGGTAGAACAGTTACAAAGGAAAAGGTATGGTCTGATGTAAAAAATAGGGTTATCCCGATTATTATTTACATGCAAAATTACTACGAGAACGCAGAGAAAAATGAAAAAAAAGTTCGTGTTCGCGATCGGTCGAAGACATGCAAGATGGTTCAAACAACATACACTCTGAAAAAAATTGGCAACGAGATTCCCACAGTTTTCGGCTTTGCAGGGAAGAAACTGAAAGTACAAGAGCCAAAGTTTATTCAGAATCCCGAAAGCGTTTTGGATAAATCGATGGCGGTATTTGTCGACAATCCTGAAGATGCAATTTGGATGCAAAAATTTGCCGACAGTGTAAGAGCTGAATTTGAAAAAGCAAATGATCAGCAGAAAAGAGAGCTGGCTAAATTGTATCCGTCCTTTAATTCGCAAGTTGACAGTATCATTGCAAATGAGGTTACACTTATCAGAGCACATGCCTCAAAGGAAAGCTTCATGCAATTGCAGATTCACAAAGCGGATGAAAATATTCTTCAAATTGACTACTATGATGATACATCTGAAAAATGCCAGATTATTTTGTTTGTAAATATTGCAACAAATCCGGCACAGTATGATATTGCATATGTAAGCAGAGAAGATGGAAATATCACGCCACAGGACGATTTATATGCCAGAAAGGTCGCAACATTTTATGTCGACAGTTTCATCTATTTGAGAAGCTACGACTGGGAACATGCAACAAATCCCAATGGGAGATATTACGGTACTACTATTGGAAAATTTCATGTTATTGCAACATAAGGCAAACATACACAATTAATAAGATATTAAAAAGAGAAACTTGTTTTTACAAGTTTCTTTTTTGTTTTTGTCGAGGAAAAAAAAGAGGGACGGTCCTTGGAGGAAGAAAAGAGGGACGGTCCTTGAAGGAAGAAAAGGGGGACGGTCCTGGAAGAAGAAAAAGAGGGACGGTCCTGGAGGCAAAAAAGAGGGACGGTCCTTGAAGAAAAAAGAGAGACAGACCTTAAAGAATTAAAAGTCAGGACCGTCAAAAAAATAAAAAAGAAAATCAAAAGGACTTTACATAAAGAAAAAAAGATTGTATAATATCAACTGTACGAAATGAAACCCTTAGACAGTGCAAAAGGAGGAATTACTATGCACGAAGAACAAATGAGTTCAACAAGTAGAAGATATGAACTTATAAAGTCATCAACTGATTTTATAAATATCGAGCAACGGGACTTTAAATGGTTAAATCAATTAACGGAAAAATTAGTCCCAAAGACAGAATCAATTTCACCAAAGGCTTTTACCATAAAAGAGCATGTTGGGGATTATATTACTGTCCTACGAGTTGAAGAAGAACAAATTGGAAGAATACGAGTATGGGGGTATCACCCTATATCGTACAACAAGAAATGGAAGAAAAACAATCCAAAGGATGAATATCCGTTTTTTGAATTGGAAATACGATTTGTTCTTGGAAGAGCTACATTGGAAACATTCATTGGAAATCAAAACAACAAACAGAATCTCTGGAACGACATAAAGGTTAGAGTTTTACCGATTATTTTGTATCTTCAGCACTTTAAAGAAAAGTTAACTGTGGAGACAAAGGTAAGCAGAGCAAATGGAAAGAAATTCCAGCAGAATACTTATGTTTTACATCCTGTTCAAAATGAGATTCCGACAGACTTTTATTTCTTAGGAAAAAAATGGAATATTGTAAAGCCTGAACTTGAGCTGAATGATAGTAAGCTGTTGAAGGATGGGTCAATTGCAATAATTCACAATGATTCCGATGCGATTTGGTTGCAAAAATGGGCTGCAGATATTAGATTAAAATCGGGAATGATTCCTGAAAACAGGCTATCTAGCTATCCGTTATATGATCGCAGAAGAGAGAAACTTGTAAGATTGAATGCTGTCCGCGTGAATACGGGAAAGAACTCTTTTATTCAAATTATGGTAAATCGATTGGATGATGAAACATTCCAGTTAGATTATTATGATTGCGAAACGAAAGATCTTCAATTGATATTATTGATCAATATTACCAACGTTCCTGCGAGATTCGACATTGCATATATATGTGGTGAAGGCAATATAACCCAAACCGATGAAATGTATGTAAGCCGAATTGCAAATATGTTCTTGGATATATTAATCTACTTGAGAATTCAAGCATGGGAAGATTCAATCGATGAGTCAACTGGATTATATTACACATGTGATATATACAAAATGCCAGACATTCCAAAAGAGCTATATGAGTCTAGAACAAAAAGAGTGTAAAAAAATAACAAGTAGCAATGAAAAGGGCATCGACAAGTTTAAAGTCGATGCTCTTTTTGCATTTTTTATAGATAAAGAAGAAAAAAAGAGGGACGGTCCTGGAAGAGAAAAAGAGGGACGGTCCTTGGAAAAAGAAAAGAGGGACGGTCCTCGGAAGAAAAGAAGAGGGACGGTCCTGGGAGAAGAAAATAGGACCAGCAATCCAAAAAACGAAAAAGCATTTTCATACATAAAACCGAAAAGTACCACAAAAAATAGAGCAAAAATAACAATAAAAGTTAATAATAGCTCTATTTAAACAAATATAAAAATCTAGGAATTAATTTGAGAAAAAATTCTAATAAAAATATTCAAATTTAAAATAAACGAGTTCAAATCTTTAAGAGATAGAGAATTATCATAACGAGACATCAAAATATTCCTATAATCAGCTTTTTCCAAGGCAATTAATTTTAAAACATTATCATTCATAATTCCGGAAAAATTCATGTAATCATTATAACTAGAAAATTTATAGTTATAAGCATGATCAACAATACCGGCTTTAACAGGATTATCATGTATATACCTAATGCAATTAAACAAATAAAAATAGTTGGTAATTGGTTGACTAGAAAAACGGTTTCTAAAAACATATCCTACGCGATTTTCAGAATGATTGTAGAAAATTGAATAAGAAGTATTCAGACTTTTCATATATCTAGATAAGTTGGAAATTTCTTCAGAATATAATAAAAGATGTGCATGATTATTCATAATACAATAGGATATTAAAGTTACATTAAAACGATTTAAATTAGAAAGCATTTTATAAATATAGAAATCTTTATAAGAATTATTATAAAAAATGTGCTCCTTATTTATTCCTTGAACTGTAACATGAAAAAAATTAGAATTTAATGAATTACGAGAAATACGAGGCATAAAATCATCCTTTCGAAAAAAATTTGAAGTGAAATTAAAACTAGTATAGATTAAAATTACAAAACATATATTAATACAAATTTTAGAAAAAAGCAATACTTTACGCAAATTTTATTAAAAATAAAAAAGAACAGGTATTAAAGATAACTTCAATACCTGCATAAAGGTCGAGTGGCAAATATAATTTATTTGTTGCCTTTTTGCTCCAGGTTATTCTTAAATGCATCCAGAATGTCAGATTCTACATACAACTCGGTGTATGCAGAAAAATTTTTCAGGATGATTTCTGCGATAGAGTCTGTTTGAGGGTTAACGTTTACTTTTGATAAAACATGTTTACCAACGCGAACCTCAAGAGACCAGGATTGCTCATTTTGAGGAACTAAAATCAGTCCCCGAAATGTATCCGATAACAGATTGCGATTCATAGAATAAATAACCATAAAGTCCTCCTTTAATGTAAAAAGTGTTTATGCGAACTACAAAACATATATTAACATAAAAAGTTAAAAAAGTCAATAATTGAAATCGTAGAATAATAGAAAATCTGGGACGGTCCTTGGATGAAAAAACTGGGACGGTCCTTGGAGGAAAAAGAGGAACGGTCCTTGGATGAAAAAAATGGGACGGTCCTTGGAGGAAAAAGAGGGACGGTCCTTGAAGGAAAAAAATGGAACGGTCCTGAAAAGAGAAAAAAACATCAAAAAAATAAACCCGCTGAATGAATTAACATTCAAGCGAGTTCCTAGAGAAAACCTAGATTGAGTGAGGATTAAATCAAAGATACTACTATGTACGACACATTACCAGATCCAAGCAGCTTCGAAAGATCTGCAGATGCGAGAGAAAAGTTTGAATTTTCGGCCTGATCGCGGGTCATCAACACAAAACTTATCAGCACTGATGCCAGTAATGTTCAAAAACAATCTTTGATTGATTTTACAATCTTCAGATAAAGCATGTACCCTAACCGTTACTATCCTGTTTTGCAATAAAGTAGTAAAAACCTCTTCAATGCAATATGCTCTTCTAAGTCCGAGAGCATCAAAGATGGATAAAGAAGTTTCGCCTGCTTCATTACAGTAAAGTTGGGTAGCAATGGTCTTGGCAACATCTGCAATTGAAAAAACTTGACCTTTTGACATTAATCCTTGATGAATACACATCACTGCACAATCGGTTTCACGAAGCGGACGGCGTCCACACCGTAAATCACCAACTTTTATATAGGATTTTCCTTCAAGGCAAAGCTTGCTATCCACAGTAAAAATTGATGAAATCGAAGGCAGAACTTCAAATTTGCCAAAAAACTTAAAATCAATTTGTCTTATGCTAGAAGCAAAGTTTGATGAGATTAAGTTGTTCACAGGATGAGAAAATATTGCAACTTTAGTGTCCTGTGATAATTTTGGAAGATAAAGTTGAGTATCCATAAGATGGTAAAACCTCCCGTGCCTAGGTAGTCGCATACTAGGACTTTAAAATTTAACGACAGAAAATAGTATAGCACAAGTAAACATAAAAAGCAATAAGAAAAAATTTTATAAAAGTTTTTGGAAAAAAGAAATAAAGGCAGGACCGTCCCCCATTACCGAAGAAGAGCAGGCATCAACACCCATAAAAGAAAGGAGAGCTCGCATAATCAATTTATGCGATATATAAAATAAAATGAAAATAATACGAAAAATTATCTCATACATATTGGCAATAATACTAGTTACACTTATGTCAGCAACAATTATATTATCAATAGTAAATGCAGTTGTATTTAGCAAATCTAATGTTAAAAAGCAGATGCAAAAAGTAGATTATTATACTGAAATAAACAACATAATAAAAGAATCTGCAAATAACTATATAGTACAATCTGGATTTGATGAGTCAATAATGAATAATGTAATATCTAAGGGAAAAATTAACAAAGACATAGATAAAGTAATAAATGCTATATATGAAGGTGAAGAAGTTGAAATATCAACTGATGAAATAAAAAATAGTTTAGATAAAAATGTGCAACAATATATTGCGCAAAATAATTATAAAGTAGATGCTCAAACACAAAAAGACATAGAAAAGTTTGAAGATAAAATAGAGTCAATATATGCAAACAGCATAACATATTCAAAAAGCTCAATTAAAAAAGTGGTAAAATACTTTAAAATGGCCAAAAGAATGACAAGAGTTGCATTAATTGCAAGTTCAATTTTATTAATAATATTTGCAATAATAACATATAAAACAAACAGAGCAACATTTGGAATATCATTATTAGCAACAGGAATAATATGCATATTTATAAAATGTTATTCTTCTATAAACATAGCTGTAAACAATATTTTAATGGTAAACAAAACCTTTTCAAATTTAATGATAAATATAATAAATCAAGTAATACAATACGTATTTATAGGAGGAATTATATTAGCTGTTTTAGGAATAGCATTAATTATAATTTTTGAAAGAAAATCTGCAAACGAAAAGTACGAAGAAAATTTGTAAAATAAAAGCTGGAACGAAATAAATTAGTAATGATTTCGTTCCAGTTTTTTATATAATAATACATTAAATAAAATTTTAGAAATATTACAGAACGACCAGCATATTAATATAATTAAAGTAATTTGCAAAAAGACAAACTTATATAAAATACAAAAATATACATAGTCACAAAATTATCCATAAAAACAATAAAAGAAACGGGCACTGAATAAATCAATGCCCGCCAATAAAGGAATAGTACCATTACAAAGGATTAAATATCCCCTAAGAATGGCACACCATCACTGGTGAGGTCAAAACAATCAGATGAGGGCTTCTCATCACTATCATTGTCATCAACCTCGAAAGATGGTTCAGTAGAATCGGAAAAACGCTTTCTAAAAATTGGCAAATTTTTGTATCCATAGTATAAATACATATCCACAAAAAGCGGATATCCCATATACTGCGGATAGACCTTTTCGATAATATAAAGAAGTTCATCTTTTGTGTCGACGAAAAAGTCAAAAGATGAAACGACCTCTCCATTATCGATTTCCTCCAGCCTCAGATACCATTCCATGATGTCAGAAAAAGTCAACACTAGACCTTTAAAGTACCGATGGAGACTATTGTTTGCCGAAATTGCGTAAAATTCCATTATTATACCTCCTTTTTTTGTTACAGTGGATAATTACACTGTATAAATAATAGTAACATAAAATATTGAAGTAGTCAATAAAAATAATCACAAAATTTAACACTACATAATAAAATATATTGTAGAAAAATGTCGAAAAAAATCAAATAAACAAAAACGCCGGTAAATATTGAAAAATACACAAAAATATAGTTTAATAGAAGTCGACATTGCAACGAGAAAATTAACATAATAAAAGCATAATTAGAAAAGCAAGCCATTCTATAATATGCACAAAGTTTAAACCTAAGAAAAAAATATTGTACAGAGCAATATTCAAAGGATGTAAAACAAAAAAATGGGGGATGTTTTATGGAAAAAGTAATGGCACAAATAGCAGAAGCAGAAGATAGACAGACTATATCTAAATCTGTAATAAAAAATGAAATAAAATCAATGAAGAAAGTCTCTAAATTATATAGAGCTTTACAAATTGTGAAATATAACACAAAATTAGTAACATACAAATTTATAAAAAGAACAGTAGATATATGTGCAGGGGTAGTAGGAACTATGCTATTATTGCCCATAATGGCAGTTGTAAAAATAGCATATTTAAAACAAGGAGACCGTGCACCTACTTTGTTTAAGCAGAAAAGAATTGGAAAAGATGGGAAAGAGATAAATATATATAAAATACGCTCGATGGTTCCAAATGCACAAGAAGTATTAAAAGAAATGTTAAAACAAGAAAAATATAAAGAAGAGTGGAAAAAATATCAAAAATTTGAAAATGATCCTAGAATAACAAAAATAGGAAAGATGTTAAGAAAAACATCTTTGGACGAATTTCCACAATTTATCAATGCTGTATGTAATTCATAAATAAGATTTTTAAACTTTGAAAACTCAGTAAAATAAAGGAAAAATGAAAAGTGGTAAATTTTAAGAAATTCAAAAAATGTAAAAATTCAAAATTATAAAATCAAAAAAAATTGAAAGGTGTATGTAATCGATATGTTACTACATACAACATCAAAAATAGAAATTTGAAAAAATGCAACACAGTTAGCATTTATTTTTTTGCCTAAAATCAAGCAAAATTAAGAAATCGACAATTGTATTTGATTAATGTTGAATGTAAGAAATTTGATTAATAATACGCATAAGTACAAGGAAAAGAAGAAAAAATAGATATCTACTATATTTTTTTGTTGAATTTTGTAAAAAGATTTAATATAATATTTGCAAATATATAAAAAATGGAGGAGATTTTATGAATTTAACACAGTGGTCTGAAATATCATCAATAGTTTCATGTGTGATATCAATAATAGGGTTATGTATAGGTTGTGAATCTTTAATAAAGATAAAAAAAATCAGCTCTAAGATTATAACCAAAGAAAACAATGATAATGTAAATAATGGTAATAATAACCAAAATAATGTGGCTAAAAACCTTATTTTTTCTTCTGCAAAACAA
>ULOS01018817.1_pt1 | contig 30303 bp, 36 predicted proteins | sample 1952701 | NCBI WGS metagenome assembly ULOS01 (sample SAMEA4835607, study PRJEB28245) | human gut metagenome | biome: gut microbiome; material: fecal sample | place: Denmark | collected 2008 | reverse complement strand
ATCTACAGGAAAGCAACCACACATGTGGAGTGTTGCTCGGCGCTATATCTAAAAGATTCGATACAATAGTTGAGTTTACTGCATTTGAGAATTTTTGTAGTTTTGATAAAAAAGGTAAAAATAAGATAAAAAGAGTAGAAAATCATAAAATTAAGGTAACGATTGAAGTTGACCTAGTGTGTGGAGCAGTATAAATTTAATAAAATGTTTAGAGATAAAACTTAAATAGGAAGTCTTTGTCAAATGTTTATAAAAAATTGAGTATTTTTCTTCACTAAAGTACATAATATATATTCTAATGTATTTAGAAATACATTTGCCGTGCAATATATTTTATATTGTGTACCAGCACGAAAGAATACACGTTCCTCGTATAAAAGTACGAGGAATTTCTAATTTTATAAACACAAAAATATAAATAAATATTTTTTAGATATGCATTTTTTTTGCCCTTAAATTTCAAAAAAATTTAAGGGCAGGATAAGGAAAGCAGAGCATTTTTTGAAAACATTTAGAAAGACAAGCTTTCTAATCCTTTTACAAGTAATTATTTTTGCAGATAAAATACAGAGTGCGTACACTTCGGTGTATTTATAAACAGGAAATCATTGATATTTTAAGTATTTTAATATTTAAATCATTGTGAAATTATATATTATTTGATATAATATCCAAAAAAGGATAAGAGAACAGATTTAAAATGAAGATGGAATACATCCTAATGAAATGGGACATAAAAAATTATTAAAAAAATAAAAGAAGTATTGGAGGAGAGCTATGGAAATAAAAGAACAGATAAGTAATTTTAAACATATGATAAATAGTTATAAATTAACTTATTTAATAATTTCTTCAAATAAAATTGGAATATTTAATTTGCTAAATGATAAAAGTATGTCTTTATCGCAAATATCAAAAGAGTTGGAAATACAAGAAAATAGAATTGAGCCAATATTAAATGCTTTAACTTTTAATAAAATTATAAGTAAAGATGAAAATGGATATTATTTAGAAGAATATAAAGATGTTTTATTGAAAAATTCAGAATATAATCAATTAGGTTATATTACTTTTGCACAGACAATAATGAAAAAATATCAACAATTAGAGGAAACTGTAATAGATAAAGAATTTGCTATAAATAATTTTAAACAATTAACAGAGAAAAATGCAGAAAGTTTTATGCAAGGTATGGAGACAAATGCTATACCACAAGCCCAATTTATTGCAGAAAATTATAATTTTGAAAATCACAATATATTAGATATTGGAGCAGGAGCTGGTACATATTTAATAACAGTATCAAAAAAATATGAAACTGTTACTGGAAAAATGATTGATTTACCAGAAATAGTAAAAATACAAAATAAAAAGATAGAAGAAGAAAATTTAAAAGAAAGACTTATATCGGAAGAATGTAATTACAATATTAGTTTTCCAACAGAAGAATATGATGATGTATTTTTATTTGCAGTGGTTCATCAAGAGCCAATAGAAAATTTAGAAAAACTGCTAAATAATATTTATAATGTACTAAAACCAAATGGTAAATTATTTTTAACAAGTTTCTTCTTAAATGAAGATAAAATTAGTCCAGAATTTTCAGTACAATTTGCAGTTGAAATGATAATGAACTCTAATAGTGGAAGAGTATATACACACAACGAAATAGAAACTTTGATAAAAAAATAATTTTAGAGAAATTGAAAGGATTGATAGAATACCAAGTCCAGCAACTTTATATGTTGCTAAAAAATAATAAGCTATGAGGAAATAATAAAGATAAAAAGGTAATAGATTTAATATTATAAATAGTAGATGTTCTGTTATGTAAAAACATCTAACTAAAATCTAACCAAAGTAAAAATAATTTATAAAATAGCCTTAAAATTTAAAAGTATTATTACCACTAAAATTTATAAAGAAAAATAGTAAAATTTATTAGAATTGCAAGACTTTAAAGTTACTTAAATAATCATAAAAAATCTCGAAGGATTTTTAGATGAAAACATGTGGAGTGCGTTTCTGTGCTACAACTAAAACAAGACATGTAATACTTGATTTTGATATGGTTTTAGAGATTATAACTTTTGAACAAAAAGGCGGATTTGGCAAAGAAAAACAACAAAATTTGGGTGTAAAAGTTAAAGTAATTGCTTAAGTGGTAAGTGGAAACACATAAATTGAAATTTAGAAAATACAGCAAAGTGTTTGAAATAATAGTAAAAAGATTTGAACTTATTCCATTTTGGGAATAGTTCAGAAAGGTAGGAAATATGGGGAAAATTTTAAAAATTAGAGAAGTTGGAGATCCTATTCTAAATAAAATAAGTGATGAAGTAGACAGAGAAAATATAAATGAAGAGATTTTAGAAATCATAGAAGATTTAAAATCAACATTAAAATTTGGTACGGGATTAGGAATTTCTGCACCACAAATAGGTATAAATAAGAGAATAATTGTAGTAGGTGCTAAAAAAGAGAATATTAAATATAATGATGCAGAAGAAGTACCTATAACAGCAATGATAAACCCAACTTGGAAGAATTTATCAGAAGATACAGATATACAATATGAAGGTTGCATGAGTGTGCCTAGTATTAGAGGTAAAGTAGAGAGATATAAAGATATAGAATTAACATATTACAATGAAAATGGTGAACAAATAATGAAACAAATACATGGATTTTTTGCAAGACTTGTTCAACATGAATGTGACCATTTAGATGGAATTGTATTTCTTGAGAAAGTAAAAGAAAAAAATGGATTTGCTACAGTTGATAATATAAATAAATATAATTTAAGGAGGAAATAGATTTATGAAAATTTGGGAAAAATTTATAGATATATAAAGGATAGTGAAGCAGATGAAGATATTAATGGGAACAAAAAATTCAGGTAAAATAGAAGCCGATTTTTATGTATCAAGTGAAGCTGAAATTACAAATCAAGGATTTCCTATCCTAAATAAGTACATAGATGAGATAAAAAAACTGAACTAAATATTTAGTGGACAAGAATTAGGAAAAGGAAAAGGTGGAATTAGTTTTTTTACCAAAAATGAAAATAAAAGAATTGACTTAACAAGAAATGCATTTATAATGGCATTAACAAGTCATATTAATGGAGAAGTGTGGCGATGATATATTTAAAAACATTTAAATTAAGTGATATTAGAAATAAAAACAAAAACATTTATCCATTTAATGCACTAGAAGATAAAGAACCACCAATATTTATATTTGATAATATAACAGTATTATATGGAAATAATGGTTCTGGGAAGTCAACAATAGAGTTGTTGGAACATTAGATTATTTTGAAGATTAAGCATCTAATTGTGAATATGAACTAGGAGAAAACGAATATGGTAGAAAAATAAATAGAATACCAGAAAATAGTAGATACATAAAAAGCAAAGAAATTTTACATGAAATAAGGAAAACTCAACAAGATGCAGTGCTACAAGAAAGTATAGAAAGCAATCTGGCAAGAGAAAGAGGTTTGCAAAATGCTAAAGAATTTTTACAAACAAAAGAAGGTGAAAAGCAGTTTGCAAGATTTGAATTTTTACAAGATAAATATTCTAATGGAGAAACGACAATGCAAATTTTAGAAGATAATATTGAACCAGATAGACTGTAATTTATTAGACGAGCCAAGAAGTTTCATTATTTCCACAAAACCAAGTAAAACATGCAGAAGAAATAAATAAAATGGCAAGTTATTTAGGTATTCAATTTATAATAGCAACACACTCTCCATTTATGCTGGGGATTTTAAATTCTAAAATATATAATTTACATACAGAAGATTATAAAGTTCAAAAATGGAGTGAACTTGAAAATGTAAGATATTTTTATGATTTTTTCAAAAGAAGAAAAAATGAGTTTGAAGAATAAAATAATATAAAATGTAGGAAGAAAGTTCGGAGGAAAAGAAAATGAATAAGATAATTGTAGAAGTTGGTTCAACATGTACTAAAGTTGATAAATTTGATGGGAATAACATAGAAAAATTAGAAGGAATTACAATACAATTCAAGAAACATTACAATGAAGATAAGTGCTTAAGAGAAAGTGATGTAAAAGAACTAATAAAGTATGTAAATGACTTAAAATCTATTTCTGGAAATATATATGTATGTGGTACAAGTATTTTTAGAACTTTGGGAGATGCTGAAAAAGAAAAATTTTTAGAAAGATTTAAAAATGAAACAGGATATGATTTTAATATAATTTCTCAAGAAAGTGAAAATGAATTAACAGTTTTCGGAACAACCAGATTTGTAAGTGATAAAGTATGTGTTTTCATTGGTGGAGGTGGTTCTACTGAAATTGCAATTTATAATAATGGAATAAAAGAAAGTGTTAATACAAAGATTGGAGTTATAGATGTAATGCAAGAGTTTCCGGATTTAGCAGAAGATTTTGCAACAACTGAATTAGAAACTGTAAAAGCATTTATAAAAAAAAGGTTAAATTTACCAAAAGAAAAAGCAGATATATTAATATTAGCTGGAGGAGGACACGAAAAATTTGCTAGATATTCTGGAATAAAATATGAAGAAAATACTTTGTATAAAGATAGTGCATCACCAATTATGATGGATATTGAAACTAGAAAAAAGGAAACAGAAAGATATTATAAGTTAATTTCTTTGGATGAAATAAGACAAAGAGTTAAAGATCCAGACTGGTGGTATGCTACAAGAGCAATGAGTGCTTTTGTATTGGTTGTTGCAGAAGCGATAGGGGCAAAGTATATTGTACCAACAGATATAGCAATGGTATATGGAATTTTAGATAAAGGTGAGCATTAAATAGAACATTTGAAATGAGTTTTTAATATAGAATGAATAGTGAACAATTAGAACTATGGAATGAGTTAAATGAAAATAGCACATAAATGGGAATACCAAAGAAAAGTGAAGCTGTACACTTTGAAAATGATCGAAAGTTTGCAATTGTCAGAGAAAAAAAGCACATTGTTTTTCAATTAAGATAATTTAAGGATAAGTATATTTACTTAAGTAGATATAAACACATTTTATTATTAATTCACTAGGTAAAAGAAGTTATATAATTCAAATTATTTAATATAATACAAATAGAGGTGTCTTATGAATAAAATAAAAATTTATATTAAATCAATAGCTATTCCTGTAATAATAGGAGGAATAGTAGGATTCGCAATTTCTTCATCTATTGACTATAATTCTTTAGAAAGACCATTTTTATCTCCACCATCAATTGCTTTTCCTATAGTTTGGAGTATTTTATATGTTTTAATGGGCGTATCTTATGGGATTTTAAAGAGCAAAAAATTAACAACTACAGAAATAGATTGGATATATTATATCCAACTAGGAGTAAATAGTTTATGGTCTATATTTTTCTTTTTAGCAAAATGGAGATTATTTTCTTTTATATGGATTATAATACTTGCTATATTAATTATTGTTATGATATTAAAATTTTACAATAAAAATAAACTAGCAGCATTACTTCAAATACCATATTTATTGTGGGTGTTGTTTGCATCATATTTAAACATAGCTATTTATATTTTAAATAAGTAATATGATTTTTTACATAGAAGTTCATCATGAAAAAATAGTAAGTTATTTATAGAAAGTGCCAATTATACTTGTAAATTTGCATTATTTACTGAGTATAACTGGCATTTTTGTAATTTTCACATCTTTAAATGTCAATTAGGTGGCTTTTGTAAAAACATTAAATTATGTTATGATTTTGCATTGTGGAAAATATATAAATATGCTAAAATACAAATATAAAAAATAATAAAAATAGAAGTAGTAGAATAAATGAAAATAATGGAAAGAAGAGTAGACTTATCAAAATTACCTACTAAAAAATATGGAACAGGAACTTGTATTGATTGGAAAAAAGCAGTAGGACAAAAAATTCCGTTTTGTTATGATAATGTAAGAGGAAAGCTTACAATTGTAGAACATCAAAAAGGAAATTATATAATATTAAGATATAATAAAAAAGAAAAAAGAATGAGGACAAGTCATTTAACAGAATGGAAATTTAGAGACCTTGTATTTGAAAGCAAAAAATTAGTGAAACAAATAGATTTTTCTGATATACCTAAAAAATATGGAAAAAATGATTGGGTACATTCAAAGGGATGTATTTTACCATTTTATTATGATGGAGTTAGAGGAAAATTAGAAATTATAGATTGTGAAGTAAATGATAAAGGAATGACTTATTTAACAATAAGATATAAGAATAGAGTAAAAAAGATTAGAAATATAAATTTGTTGAACTGCAAAATAGCAAATGTAATAGGATATCATACAGGAGACTATATTTTCGAAAAAGGTGAAAAAATAGTTGATGATAATAGAAACTTGATAATTATTGATCGAAAACATTATGAAAGTGCAGGGATTACTAGAAAAGGTTATAAATATCAGTGCAATATTTGCCGGATATATAGGTTGGACAGATGAAAATGCAATAAAGGCATCTAAAAGAGTATGTAGTCATTGTGCAAAAAAAGTAGCTATAAAAGGATTTGATGATATTGCTACTAAAGAACCTTGGATGGTTAACTTCTTTCAAGAAAAAGATAAACATTTAATATATGAATTAAGAAGGTCAAGTAATAAAAAGATTTATCCGATTTGTCCATGTTGTGGAGAGATTAGAAATATACCATTTCGAATATCTACTATATATAAATTACATTCAGTAGGATGTCCAAAATGTAGTGATGGTATATCTTATCCTGAAAAGTTTTTAATGGAGATTTTTCAACAAATAAAAATGCAAGTTTTGTTTCATCCTACAATAAATGATATTCCGTGGTGCAGACCACATATTTATGACTTTTATGATCCAACAAGACAAGTAATTATTGAAGTTAATGGTATGCAACATTATAAACAAGTAAAAACATTTGCCCAAACGCTAAAAGAGGTAAAGGAAAATGATAAGGTTAAAAGAGAAAAAGCAATAAAAAATGGGATTTTAGTAAATAAGTATATAGAATTAGATTGTAGATATAGTAAAAAAGAATATTTAAAAAAATCGATATTAAGTAATTCGAGATTTAATAATATATATAAATTGAATGAAAAAGAAATTGACTGGAATAAATGCCATGAACAAGGAATGAAATCAATGTATATAAAAATTTATAAATATAAGCAAGAAAATCCTAAAATTACTAATAGAGAATTGGCCAATAAATTTCACGTGAATAGAGATACGGTAAGCAAAGCAATTAATAGAATAGTAAAGTAAAGGACAAACGGTTTTTAAAATATGATATATAATTTTTTATGGAGGTAATAAATGATAATAGGAAAATCCAAAGAATTATTGGAAGAACTAAGAAGAACAAATTATAAAACAAAAAATATTACCAGAGGAAAGGTAGAAATATGAAAAAGATAAAAGATACGTATATAACAGCACAAAGGTTATTTAAATTAATGGAAGATGATCATGTTGGAGCATATTCGGCTCAATGTGCATATTATACAATTTTATCATTTATTCCATTTATAATATTAGTTATTACATTAATTCAATATACAGGAATACAACCACAAACATTATTTGAAGCTATTACAAAAATAGTGCCAGAAAGTATGAATGATATGGTTTTAGGAGTTGTAGAAGAGGTGTATTCAAAATCAATAGGAACTATTTCGATTTCAATAATATTTACCATATGGTCAGCAGGAAAAGGATTGTTTGCTTTAACAAGTGGGTTGCAAAATGTATATAAAATTCATACAGAAAAACATGTATCTTATCTGTATTTGCGATTAAAGGTTTTTATTGAAACTATAATATTTATTATATTGATAGTATTAGGATTAACTTTATTAGTATTTGGAGATAGTCTTAAGTATATTATTCAGCAACAATTAGAAGGTATTAAAAATTATAATGTGTTAATGTCAATATTTACTCAATTAGTGTTTTGGATTATAACATTTGTGATATTCTTATTTATATACAAATTTATTCCGAAACATGATATGAGCTTTAAAGGACAAATATATGGTGCGGTTTTCGGCTCTATTGCATTAAACGTAATTTCATTTATATTTTCAAAATATTTATATATTTTTAAAGGTTTTTCATTGACATATGGAAGTTTAACAACTTTAATGTTAATTATGATGTGGACGTATGCATGTTTTTATACAGTTTTATTAGGTGCTGAAATAAATAAATTACTTGGAATAATGCATAAAGATTAAGTTACTGTAATATCAATATATTATAAACTATACCACAAAAATGGAAAAATTTAACAAAAACATTGAAAATGTAAAAGAATTGTGATATAAAACATTATATAGTTTTTTTATAAAAAACTATATAATCAAAATATTAATATGTTAAATACAAAAGATAGAGAGGTGATAATATAAAAAGTATAAGTAAAAGGGATGCAATTAGGTGTGGAATAAAAAATGAATATTCTATTATGGAAAATGGAGAGAAGAGGTTTAGACAGATATGTCTAAAAGATAAGACTGCATATATTCGTGCAGAAGGAGGAAATGTGGGATATTGGCAAAATAGTCATTATCATAAGTCAATAAGAGAAGTATATATTGTTCAAAAAGGAATGATTTTATTAGCACAATACATAGAAGGAAATACAAAAATTAATAGGGTAGAAAAAGGTAAAATATTTAATGTTGAGCCAAATGTACCTCATAATGTATACATGTATCCCAATACAGTTTTACATACTGTAAAATATGGAGAAGTAGAAGAATATGACTGGCAAGAATTTAAGGAGTTAGATAATATATTAAAAAATAAAACAATGGAAGAACTAAAAAAATATATTCAATAATATATAAAATGTTTTATTTATTATAGGATTTTCTAGTATCCTACAATAAGTAAAATATTTTATATAAAAATAAAAAGTAAAAAAATAAAAAAAAATTAAAAAATGTATTGACAACTATAAAAAAAATTAGTATAATAAATCTCGTCGAAAGGACAAACGGTCGCTTAGCTCAGCTGGGAGAGCATCTGCCTTACAAGCAGGGGGTCATAGGTTCGAGCCCTATAGCGACCACCATGTTTTTACGGCCCGGTAGTTCAGTTGGTTAGAACGCTAGCCTGTCACGCTAGAGGTCGACGGTTCGAGCCCGTTCCGGGTCGCCATTTTTTTATTTATAAAAAATAAAAATTGAGTTGATTAATAATTGGCTTGATAGCTCAGTTGGTAGAGCAGGGGACTGAAAATCCCCGTGTCAGTGGTTCGATTCCACTTCAAGCCACCAAACAGTAATTTATACTGAAAAAAGAAGTAGCTTAAAATATATGCTACTTCTTTTTTTGACATTAATAAAAAACCAAATGTAATATATTAAAATATTATATTTGGTTTTCTATTTATTTATCATTTTTATCAATTTTCATATTTTTCCCATAGCGTTTAATTTTTTGCGTTGTAGTTTTCTCAAATTCATTTTCACGTATATCAAAGCCTTTAATGTGTTTATAATTAGGAAGTTTTTTATTAACACCTGCTACTACATCTGAAACAACTTTCCATACTTCCTCTTTAGTAGGAACACTACCCTTTAAATATTCCGTAATAGCTTGAATATTAGGATATATTTGAGCATTAATATAAGTTTCATCATCATTTTCTTTTTGAATTCCGAGTACCAAAGATTCAGAAATAAGTGGACTATCATTTAGATAATATTCAACTTCCTCCGGATATATATTTTTACCATTTTTAGTAACAATAACACTTTTACACCTACCAGTAATATATAAATAACCATTTTCGTCTATCTTACCTAAATCACCAGTATGAAACCAACCGTCAATAATAGTTTGTTTTGTTTTTTCTTCATCTTCATAATATCCAAGCATAACATTTGGACCTTTTACAATAATTTCACCAACACCTTCTTCGTTAGGAGAATCTATTTTATATTCTACATTAGGAATAGGTAGTCCTGCACTGTCATCTTTTTGGAAAAAGTCAGTATTTCCAGCAACTAAGGGAGAACATTCTGTTAAACCATAACCTTGTAAAGTATTTAATTTTAAATTTCTAAAATCAGAAACAATAGTAGGATTAGCAGCTGCGGCGCCTACAATAAATACACGTAATCTACCACCTAATGTGTTTTTTACCTTTGTTTTTACTATTTTTTTCATAAAGAAAGGTAAAGAAGAAAAAGGATTTTCATTGTTTTCTTTTTTATATTTATCTGGTAATGTCTTATTCATGTTTTTTATAATATTCTTGTGTAAATTTTCTAATAATAATGGAACACATAAAATAACAGAAGGATGAAATTCCTGCATATTTTTTGCAATATATCTTAATCCTTCACAATGAGCTATACTAGCACCGCTATATATAGGAAGTAAAAATCCAATTGTACATTCATAAGTATGATGCAAAGGAAGGATAGAAAAAAACAAATCACTTCTTTTTACTTTTACAATTCCATAAATAGATAATATATTAGAACATATATTTCTTTGGGAAAGACAAACACCCTTTGCATTTCCAGTTGTACCAGAAGTAAAAAGCAGAATACGTAATTCATCTGGATTTATTTTTATAGAATCAAAATCAGTTATGCCATCTAAATAAGAAGCTTTACCTTCATTTAATAAAATATTAAATTTTTCGTCAAAAGTAATGAATTTAGTATCTGGATTTTCAATTTTAGAAATGTTTTCTAAAATGTTTTGCAAATTTTTATTGTCGCCTAAAATACATACGGTTTGTGAAACATTCATAAAATTAATAACATCATCAGTATGAAGTTCTTTGTCAATAGGAACTACGATTCCTACAATAGATGCTGCAAGATAAGAAACGCACCATTTATAACTATTTTTTCCTATGACAGCAATCCTTTTGTTTAAAAAGCCATTTTCAATTAAGCTTGTACCAAGATATACAACATCATTTTTAAATTGTTCATATGTAATTGATTTTATATTACCATCTGAATCCTTTATTTTAAAAGCGATTCTATTACGATAAATATCACCAGATCTATATAGCATGTCCTTAAAATTTGTTACTTCTTCTGTTTTATGATATTTCTTTTTTAGTTGTTCTGAAATATTAGGTTTATTCTTCATTTTTTCCTCCTATAAGTTTTTCTACCTATATCTATAAAAATTAAAATTTGTATCTTTTTTTAATGTTATATTGCCATTATAAATGGATTGATTGTCTAAGTCTAATGGAATGTCAATATATATTGTACATTTGAATTCTTGACTTAGATTATTTGTTACATAAACGTCAAATGAAAAGCTACAAGCAATATTATTTAATAATATATTACATCTTTTTAATAAAGAACCGTCATAAGTCATAGGCGTTGATGTATCAGTAATAGTATAATCGGTTTTAATATTATGATTAATATAACTAAGAACGATTGGATTAGCTAAATTATTGTATAGAGTAGGTTTGTCTAGATTGACTTCATCTTCAGAAGTTATATTAAAATCCAAATTTTCATTTATTAAATTTTCTTCTGATATTTCACTTTTGGCAAAATTGTTTATGTTTTTATAATATAGCTTTGGTTCGCCTAAAGTAGGAGATGAAGTGAATTTTATATTATTAATAGATACTTTTTTTAAAGTGTTTTCCAAAGTCTTTTCTTCAGATGTACTAGTTATAAACAAAGCAATATCTGTATATTGATATAAATCTTCAATTGTAAAATTAGAATTAGATGCAGTTTTATTTTTTGCATCACAACTACTAAAAAAAGTAATCTTATTAATCTTAAAAATTGTATTTTGATTTTTTCTTGCAAAAGGTAAGATATCATTTTCAAAGTTGGTTTTTAACATATGTCTGTTAAAAATAAAAAAACCAACCAAAAATATAAAGACAAGTGAAATTACAATAATAACAATTAATAAATTTTTTTTCTTATTCATAACTCCTCCTTAGTAAATGCAAATATATAATAGTATAATTTAAAAATAAAATCAAGTGAAAATTCCATAAATTTAAATTGACAAAAATAGATCAAAAAGGTAGAATTATATTAGGTGATAGTATGAAATCAAAAGATAAAGGAAAAAAATATATAAAAGTAACATTGAAGAATATAATTATTTGTTGTTCTTTTGCTATTATTATATTATGTTGTATTTCATTTTATAACTATTATTTTAATAAAAATGAGGTTTATGCTAAAGAAACGAACAATATTAAAACAGACAATATAAAAATAAGTAATGCACAATTGATGAATTTAGATGAAATAGTAAATAATAATACACAAAACAAACAAAAAGAAGAATATATAACAGAAGAAGTAGAGCTAGAATATATTACTATTTATCAAACAAATAGCAATTTATCAAAAGGGGTAATTCAAGTTATTCAAGAAGGACGAGAAGGTAAACAACAAATAACTAAGAAAAAAACATATGAAAATGGAGAGATTATATCAGAAGAACAAGTTAATAGTAAAATAACAAAAGCAGCTGTTAATAAAATTGTAGAAGTGGGTACTAATAATTATAAAAGTAACTACAAGGTAAAAATAGGAGATGTTGTTTATGTAACTTCTGATAGAGCTGAGGTTATGACAGAACCAAATGAAAATACGCAGAAAGTAGCAACTTTGGTAAAAGGAAAAGAATTAAAAATAATATCAATACAAAATGATTGGTATAAAATATCTTCTTCTGATGTAACAGGATATGTAAAAATAGAGAATACGACATATATTAATAAAGATAATGAAAACGAACAAGAAACAAACATATCTAATTCAACAAATTCTATATTAAAACCTAGTTTTGGTATGGCATTAAATAAACCAAGTGGACTTAGTCTAGAACAATTCAAAAAAGTTTTAAATGATTCAAAAGATACAAATAAAATTTTTGCTAATAATGCAGAATATTTTTATTACATAGAAAAACAATATAATATAAATGGCGTATTTGTTGCAGCAGTTGGAATACATGAAAGCGCTTGGGGAACTTCTAAAATTGCGATAGAGAAGAAAAATTTATTTGGATACGGAGCTTATGACTCTAATCCTTATAATGGAGCATATAATTTTTCAAATTATTCAGAATGTATTGATTTGATTTCAAGAGTGTTTGTAAAATATTATTTAAATCCATCAGGAACTAGTATATATGGCGGAGAAAAGGCAATAGGAACTTATTATAATGGAGCTAATTTAAAAGGTATTAATCAAAGGTATGCTACAGATAAAAATTGGGCAAATGGTGTTTATACATATATGAAATATTTATACAATAAATTGTAAAAAATTCTTGCTATTTTTTATAATTTATTGTATTATATAAAAGTATAATGCTTATAAGGAAGATTTTGCCGAAAAAACGCTAAGAAAGGGGCATAATAAAATGAAAAAAACAATAATAATTGTTACAATTTTTATGATATTAATTGGAATATTTTTATGCATAAATAAAACATATGCAGCAGAAAAAGCAATAGACAATGAAACAGAGAGCAAAATAATAGAAATAAAAGAAAATGCAATGAATTCATTAGAAGATTATAAACAAAAATATGGATCAGATGCTTATGGATTTGTAGCGTACATATTAAATTTAGTTAGAATTTACAGTATTCCGTTATGTTTCTTAGGAATTGCAATTGGAGCAATTCATCAATATGTGATAGGAATTAGAAAGTTGGATACACTAGAAAAGGGAATGGCTTTAATTGTAAGCTTTGTAACAATATTAATTATATGCCAAATTTTACCGTTAGCATTTGCTGTGTTTGTAAAATTTGGAAGGGGGTAACAAATGAAAGTTTTATTTGCTGTAAGTAATGAAGAAATATCAGAGTCGATAGTAAAAAAATATCAAAAGGAATATAAACAGATTATTTCTTACAAAAATGTTTATTACTTTAATGCAATATTAAAAGAATTACAAAAGGATAAAACTTATGATAGAGTAGTAATAAGTGAAGATTTAGAAGCTTTTACTAATACACAATATGATCAAATAGATAAGTTTATTTTTGAGAAATTAGATAGTATAAGCGATGAGGCTTCAAATTCAAGAGGTAATGATATACCAATTATTTTAATCTGTTCAGATAGAAGAGCAAAATCTGAACAGATGTTAGTAAAATTATTTGGAATTGGAGTTTATAATGCAATTATTGGGACAGACAGAAGTGTAGACGAAGTTTGCAGATTAATCAATAGACCTCGTTCTAAAAAAGAAGCAAAAAATTATTATAAAATAGATTCTGAAAATGTAAGTTATCAAAGTGAAAATGAAAATGATGTTAGTGAAATGGAAATACAAAATATTCTTGCACACTATAAAAGACTAGGGAAAAATGAAGATAGGTATGTAGACAGTTTTAATAATATAGCAGCACAATATAATGATGTACAGCTAAGAATTATCAGTAAATTTCTTCCTTTAAACGTGCGAGCAGTACTAGAGGAAAGATCACCAAGATATCAACAAATAATGTCTTTTAATAATAGTGTTTCTGATAAATTAAGAAAGCCTAAAAAAGAAACTACTGAAGGACCTAGTGAAAAATTATTAATGCCAAAAACTAAAGACAGAATAATGTCAAAACCAGTAGTAATACCATCATCAATCAATATGAATAGTACAAAAAAACTATCTAAAATTAAACCAAAACCGGAACAAGAAGAAAAATATCAAAAACTAGAGCTAAATAACGGAAATATAAAAGAGCAGAAAAAAAATGAAAAATATTCTACAATAGAACAAAACATAATACCAGAAGAGCCAATTGTACAACCTAAAAGAGGAAGAGGTAGACCACGAAAAAATCCTATTCCAGAGGTACAAGAACAGGCAATACCTGTTAAAAGAGGAAGAGGTAGACCACGAAAAAACCCTGTTCCAGTTGAACAAGAAATAGAATCACCTGTTATTCCAATGGAACCAGAAGATAAAGATACAATTTTGCCAGGATTTGAAGAAGAAATTTTACCAGAAGCTTCTAATGATCCAATAACAAGAAATACAAATAATATAGAAAATGAAGTTTTACCAGGCATTGGACAAAATAGTGAACCAGAAGAATTTTTACCTGGATTTGAACAAAATGAAGAATCAGAAGAATTCTTGCCTGGATTTGATTCTCAAAATAATATTAGATACCAAGAAAATACAAATATGAGACAACCACAATTTGAAGAAAGAACAGGATTTACAAGGCAATCACAATTTCAAGAAAATCAAGAACAACAAAGATTTCAAATGCAGCCTGAAATAGAAAATGTTGACCTTTCAAGCTTATTAACACCTGATAAAAAAATAGTTACTTTTGTAGGAACAAGTAAAAATGGAACATCATTTATTGTTAATAATTTAGCAGAATTAATATCTTCTGCAGGAATCAATGTAGCTATATTAGATACAACTAAAAATAGAAACTCATACTATATTTATACAAAAAATGAAGAAGAATTAAGAGAGATTGCTACTAGAAGCATTGATGGACTTGCTAATGGGGTAGCAACAGGAATACCTGTAAATAAAAATTTAACGGTGTATACTTCTTTGCCAGAAGAAGGAGATGCAATTATCCATGTAGACAGAATATTAGAAACTTTGTTAAAAAAACATTCTTTAATTTTGATTGATACAGATTTTTCAACTCCAGTAGGATATTTTAAACAATCTCAAGAAACATATTTGGTACAAACTTTAGATGTATTAACAATTCAGCCATTAACAGCTTTTTTAAGAGAATTAAAAGCTAAAAATATATTAAATGAAAAAAAATTGAGAGTTATTTTAAATAAAACAGTAAAAATTAGAGGAATAACTGAAAAAACTATTATTGGAGGAATGGCATACTATAATGATCCTGCTATGTCATTTATGACAGAACTATTTGATAGGACGTTGATGAAATATGTTGCTATACCTTTTGAAGAAGAAACTTATATAAAATATTTAGAAAATATTATAGAATGTAATATTTCACTAAAAGGATATTCTAAAATATTTATGCAAACATTAAAAGAACTAGCAAATATGGTTTATTCACAAACAAATACTTATAGACCACCTACAGCTACTGGATATAATATGAATAATACTTTTACTCCAAATATGAATAATACATTAAATCAAATGAAGAACAATTATTAAATAAAAACAGAAAGGGGAAAAAATAAAGTGACGATGCTAATAATAGTTGGAATATTAGTTCTTATTGTAGTTGGACTAATAATTTATAATATAACAATACACAAAAAAATACAGAAATTTAAAAATATGAATCAAAGAATTACAAATTTATATGTTGTTCAAGATTTTATGAATGCTATAGGAGAAACATCAACAGTAGATGAAAAGATAAAGAAAATAAACGATATTTTAATTGATAGATATGAAATTAAATATTCAACTATCGTAGTATTTGATGGAACTGAATATCAAGTTAAAGCATCTAATGTTGACCAAAAGCATTGGGATGCATTAAGATCTTTACATGATGTAGATATGTTTAAAGATAGCATTGAATCTGCAACACCTAAATATGTAACAGTTAATAATGAAAACGAAAGACTTCCTTATCAAAAAATGGAATTTGGAAGAGCTAAATCAGCTATATTTTTCCCTTTATATATAGATAATGTTTATATTGGTTATTGGATCATAGAAAGTGGAACTCCACATGATTTCGATAATGTAGACACAACAGTATTAGAAGTTATTAAAGAAAATATTGTTTCTGTTTTAAAAACAGTAGTACATCAGAAAACTTTAGAGTCTATTGTTAGAAAGGATTTATTTACAGGTTTATATTCAGAAGAATATTTATATGGAGAAGGTAAGAAAATAATTGATCAATATACAATATCTACAATGTGTATGTTTAAAATAATTAATATACAACAAATTAATCAAGAATATTGTAGAGAATTAGGAAATAAAGTTATAACTCAAATAAGCAATTATATAAGAGAAAATATATCATCTGAATATGTATTTGTTAGATATATGGGACCTAAATTTGTAATTGCATTTTCAGGAGTTGAAGCAAGTGGAGTGGCTGACTTTTTAAATGAAATTAAGGAAAAAGTAGAAAACATGAAAATACAATTAACGGAAGAAGAAATAGAACATTTAAATTTAGATGCAAAATTAAAAAATAAATTATCTAAAAATGTTAAAGAAATAGCAATACCAAAGTTGAACTTTGTAATATCTTCTTATTATAAAGGAACAGGACTAGAAGAAGTGCTAAAAAAATTAGAAAAATATTTAGATACAGCAGATGTTAATGAAAGTGACATAACTAATATATAAATAGAGGAGGGTTAAGACAATGGAATTTGATAAAACAATGAATTTTAAGGTGGAAAGAGAAGAAAATACAAAATGTAGAGAAGTTTTAAAAGAAGTATATCAATCATTAGTAGAAAAGGGATACAATCCTATAAATCAAATAGTAGGATATATATTATCAGGAGATCCAACTTATATAACAAGTCATAATGATGCTAGAAACAAAATTAGAACGATTGAAAGAGATGAATTACTTGAAAAAATGGTAAAAAACTATATAGGATTAGAAGATTAAAATGAGAATTTTAGGAATAGATTATGGAGAAGCAAGAGTCGGAATAGCGATAACAGATCAACTAAATATAACAGTTCAAGGATTAGAAACTATACAACGAAATGGATCTGATAAGGTAATATTGCGAAGATTGGATGAAATATTTGAAAAATATGAAGTAGATACCATCGTTGTAGGAATGCCATTAAACATGAATGGAACAATGTCTGAAAGAGCTAAAATAACAGAGCAATTTGTTCATAAGTTAAAATGTAAATACAATAAAATGGAAATTCACACTATAGATGAAAGATTAACAACAGTAGAAGCTCATAAAACTATGAACTTTTTGGAAGTGAACAAGAATAAAAAGAAAAATATAGTAGATACTATATCTGCGGTTTATATTTTAGAAACATATTTAAATAAATTAAAAAATACGTTGCAAAATAATTAAAAATACGATATTATATTTAAAAAATAAATAAATATTAAAAAATTGAAAGGAGAAAAATTATGAACGAAAATTACGAAGGTGAGGAATTAGATAACATAGTAATATTAAACGACGAGGATGGTAATGAAGTAAAATTTGAATTTTTAGATTTAGTTGAATTAGATGATGAGGAATATGTAGTATTATTACCAGTTACAGTAGAAGGTGAAGAAGAAGAAGGAGAAGTAGTAATATTAAAAGTAGAAGATAATGACGATGAAGATTCAGACGAAGAATCTTATGTAAGTATTGAAGACGAAGAAATCTTAAACAAAGTATTTGAAATATTTAAAGAAAAATTCAAAGATGATTTTGATTTCGTTGATTAATCAAATTGATTAAAAAATATAAAATTATATATCAATATAAATAGGTTATTAAGGTAGGAAGGTGAAGGAAAGAAAATAAAAATCTTGACTTCACTTTTTTGCATAATAGTACAATAGAAAAAATAAAAAAATATCAAAATATATTACATTTTTTGATAGAAAGAGAGGAAAAAATGAAGAACTTTTCAACATGGATGTTAGTTATGTTTATGATACTATTTTGGATATTGAGAATTATTGTAGCAGTAAGTGCCGAACTTAATTGGGATTTAGGAGCACTTAAGCCACTAAATCAACAAGTTGAAATCATATTACTATTTGTAGTGTTAGTATGTGTAATATTAGTAGTGAAAAGAAAAATGTTAGGAGGACTTATATATTTATTAGCATATGGAATGTATTTTGGAGTTGATATAGTAAATAATTTACAAACATTAATATCAGCAGTAGAGTCAAATATAGACATAAATTTATATATGAATTTATTACTATCATTAATAGGAATGATATTACCAATATCAGTATTATTAGACTTATTGATGGATAAAAGCAGAAAAAATCATCCAAAAGACAAAAAAACGGATTGGTTTTATGATAATGAACAATTTGATAGAAAAATGGACGAAAGAGCAGACAAAAACAATTATAGGACATTATAGGGACAAGTCTTGTTTGTCTCATTTGGATTTTAAATGCAATAGTTAATAATATAAATATCAAATGTGAAAGAGGAAATAAGGAAATAAGATGATAAAAAGATATAAAAAGAATGAAATTGAAAAGCTAGTTAAAATACTAAAAAATGATGGTGTAATTAGTGTGCCAACTGATACAGTTTTTGGTATATGCGCTAGAATAAATTCGGAGAGAGCACATGATAAATTAATAACTATAAAAAATCGTTCAATAAAAAAGTCATTTCCTGTAATGTGTGCAAACGAAGAACAGATAAAAAACATAGCTATTGTAAACGATGTAGCAAAAAAATTAATTAAATCATTTATGCCTGGGCCAATTACATTAGTATTAAAGAAAAACAAGGATTTACCAGAATATGTAACAAACGGAAAAGATACAATTGCAATTAGAATGGCAACATCAGAAACAATAAAAAAATTAATTCTAGAATTAGGAAGTCCAATATTTATGACAAGTGCTAATCAAAGTGGAGAACCTACTTGTACCAGTTTAGATGAAATAGAAAAAATGTGTCCAAAATTAGATGGAATGCTGGAAGGGAATGTGATTTTTTCAAAAGGAAGTACAATTATAGATTGTAGTGCTGATGAGATAAAAATATTAAGAGAAGGTCCAATAACAATAGAACAAATAAATGAAATAGTAAATTACAAGTAAGCAACAAATTACAATTTATAAAAAAGGAAGCGATAAAATTATGAATATGTATCAAAAAAGAAAAGTAAGACAAGAAAAAAGAGAAAATAATAATGAAGAAAAAAATCGTCAAATTGCCCCAATATCGTGGGATAATCCGACTTATGTAAAACCACTCGCAAACCTTTATAAATAAAGACTTTTTTCTTCATTTATTTTTACATTTTACTGCTAAGAAATGATTAAAAATACAAAATAACAAGGGTAATTACGACTTATGGAAAACTAATATTTCAGACAAAGGAGATGATAAAATTGGCAAAAGATTTAATAATAAGAAGTAGTACTGAAGAATTTATAACATTTAAACTTCAGGAAAAGGATAAAGGTATTCAAGTTAGATATGAAAATGAGACTTTATGGATGACACAAAAAGCTATGGCAGAATTATTTGATGTTGAACAGCCTGCAATAGCAAAGCATCTTATAAATATATATAATGAGAGAGAATTAGATAAAAATTCAACTTATTCCAAAATGGAATTAGTTCAAAAAGAGGGAACTAGAAATGTTAAAAGGAATGTTGAATTTTATAATTTAGATGCTATAATTTCTGTTGGATACAGAGTAAATTCATTAAGAGCTACTCAATTTAGAAGGTGGGCAACAAATGTATTAAAAACTTTTACTATTCAAGGATATGTATTAGACAAAGAAAGAATGAAAAATGGTTCTTTCATTGATAAAGATTATTTTGAAAAATTATTAGAAGAAATTAGAGAAATAAGGTTATCAGAAAGGAGATTTTATCAAAAAGTAACAGATATATATGCTACAAGTATTGATTATGATTCTAAATCTCCAATATCAATTGAATTTTTTAAAAAAGTACAAAACAAAATGCATTATGCAGTATCTAGAAAGACTGCTGCAGAAATTATTTATGATAGAGTAAATTCAGAAAAAGAACATATGGGCTTGACTTCTTGGAAAAATTCTCCTAATGGTAAAATAATGGAATCTGATGTTATAATTGCTAAAAATTATTTATCTAAAGATGAGTTACAAGACTTGGAAGGTATAGTTAGTGCATTTTTAGAAATCGCAGAAAATAGAGCAAGAAGACATATTCCAATGACAATGGAAGATTGGTCAAATAGAATTGATAAATTTTTACTTGCAGATGATAGAGATATATTAAAAGATGCTGGAAAAATATCACATGAGATTGCTTGTGATAAAGCGTTAACTGAATTTGAAGAATACAGAATAAGACAAGATAAGTTATATAAATCTGATTTTGATTTGTTGCTTGAAGAAAGTAATATTACTCATAATTCTAATGAAAATTAAATAGAAAAATTTGATAAATATGTTATAGAAAGTAATTTAAAAACAATAAAAAAATTGGATTGTTGAGCTTAACAATCCAATTGTAATGATTAAGAGAATAGATTATAAATATATGCACATAGAAAGGAGATAATTTGTAATGTCAAAAACAAATATTTTATATTTAAACAAATCACCATATGAAAATGGAAAATTATCGGGTGAGTATTTTAAAAATAATGTTAAAATAGATATAGAAACTATTAAAAATCTACTTTTAAACGATAGTATTAAGAATAAAATTAAAATTCAGTTTAATAATCTTAAGAAAGAGTATCCAAAATATTATGATGAAGTAATAGGAAAAGCTGATGGGCTTGGTCTTGATAGATTAAACTATTTTGCAGTTCTATGCCCAGAAATAACTGATATTAATTTTGAACATTGCACCACCATTATGTGTAAAAAAGATAATGGTAATTATATTATTTCACATAATGAAGATGATGATTATATTGAAGGAAATTTTTGCTTGAGTAAAGTTATGATTGATGATAATAATTGGTTTGTTACAAATGATATGTATAATATGCCATTTGGAAATGGTATAAGTTGGAATAGCTATGGAATAGTAAAAACTATTAATTATTGTCATGATAAAAATACTAATTTAGATAATTATCCGAGATATTTTTCTCAAAGACATATAGCAGAAGCAAAATCAATTGATGATTTAATTAGTAGATGTAAAGAGATGAAAGTTGCTTCTGGATTTCATGTTAATGCTATAGATATAAATAATAATATTGCTGTATCTATTGAAGTATATTCAAATGGGGTAGATGCTGAATATATAGATAATTATTATATTCATTCTAATCATTATATACATAAAGAATATTTAAATAATCAAAAAACTGATAATGGAAGTAATAGTATATTTAGATTAAATAAAGCAAAAGAATTATTTGGTAAGAGCAACAAAAATTTAGATGATATAAAAAATATATTGAACTATAGATCTGATGAAAATAAGTTTGAAGAATCAATATTACAAACAAAAGATGATCCATATATTACTTTATTTAACTTTTCTTTTGATACGGAAAATCAGAATACTATTTATTTAAATAGTTATACCAACAATGAAATTATTAAATTAAAATATGATTTATAAAGAAAGTGATTAACATGACAAATGAGCAAAAAAGTTTTGGAAAAGTCTCCTTAACTGCCTGATTATAATTTATACCACCTACCTAGAAAATCATTATAAATAAAGAAATCATGAAGCTCTTAATCTTGCATATTTAACCTAAAAAAGATAAAAAATAGCAAAAAATACTAATTTTTATTAAAAAATGGTCATTTTAGAGGTAGGAAGTTGGTACTTGATTACAAGGCGCTACCTCCTATATAAATAAAGGTGGTAAAATGAAAAAATATGATATAGGTCAATATATTGATACTGTGAAGGATAATGATGATTTTTTCAGAAATTATTATTTTCATTCAATAATAGATTTGAATTTAGTAAAACTAGATTATATTTTAAAATACGGGATATTATCAAGAAAAGAAATTGAAGAATTAAAATTATTATCATTCTATGTACATAGTATTAGAAGTTATGATTGTAAAAACGGGATGGATTATATTTCTTTAGTTGATTATGATAAATTATATAGAACAACATATGAAAAAGAGCCAACCTTTTCTCAATTTTTCGAGGCCTTTTCACTACATACTTTGATTTCTCTATCATTAATGATTGATCGAGATATTAAAGTTAGTGAAGTTGGAATTTCAGAATCATGTTTTGACGATGAAGTATTTGCCTTTAAAAGAATTGATAGTAAAAATATTAAGGGTATTATACTTCCTGAACATTTAGCTGATAAACAATTAAAAGATATTTCATTTTTACCAGGTGATGATTATTCTTATACTCCTAAAGATTTAAATCATCTTCTAGACTGTTTAGAAATATATTTTGATAAAAAAATAGATAGAGAAGAATTATTAATAAGTGTAGAACAAGCATGGAATATTGCTTATGAATCAGAACGACCATCAATAACGGTAGCAGTTAAAGAACAAAGAAAAAGATATGGTAGAGATATGAGAGATGTTTTGTCTTTCCTGATTCATGAACTATGGGAAGATAAAACTGGTATAAATAATCCAACATATATAAAAATAATTGAATATTTAAACAAGGATTTACCAGTTTATGAAATAGGTTCAAAAAAATTAATTAAGAAAAATTAATAATTGATTACTATACGAAATTAAAAAAGCGTGAATTATAAGAGTAGATATCAAATTCTATTTTTTTTGATTAAATAACTTGCTATGTTTCTATTATTGTTAATAGTTAAAATTGAATATTGATTTATTGCATACCTGAAAATGATAATATAAACAATCTATTTAATATAAAAATAGAAAAAAATATGGTATAATTTAATAGATTGAAATCTTAAGGAAGTGATAATATGAATGAAAATAAAACAAATATCAATTGGTATAAACCGAATTATGGAAAACTACCTATGAAGTCTTATAAATAAAGACTTTTAGTCTTATTCCTTTTTACATTTTATAACCGGAAAATGATAGTTATTTTAAATAAAATAGAGGTAATAACGACTTATGGAAAACTTTTATATGAAACAATAAATAAGGAGGTAGTAATGAAGAAAATTGGAGATAGATATACTAATAATATTTTTGAAAATATTAAACATATAGATGAATATGAAAATGAATATTGGTATGCACGCGAATTACAAAAAGTATTGGAATACAAGGATTGGAGAAATTTTCAAAAAGTAATAGATAAAGCAGTTTTAGCTGCAAATAATAGCGTTTCAAGCGAAGTAGATTGGATTGTTGAGATTAACAAGCCAATAAAAACTGGTAAAGGAAAAGAAGAGATTATTAAAGATTATAAACTATCAAGATACATATGTTATTTGATTGTGCAAAATGCTGACCCTAGTAAAGAAGTTGTTGCTTTAGGACAAACATATTTTGCTATACAAACAAGAAAACAAGAAATAACAGAACAGGAATATGATTCATTATCAGATGATGAAAAAAATTTTATCAAAGAAAGTTAACAAAGTTTTTGTTGAAAAATGTTAAAAAAATAAATGTGTAGGAGTTATGAAAAACTTTTACTAAATTGCACAATTAACTTATTAACCATATTCCTATATAATATAGATAAGAAACAGAGGGAGTGTGGTTATAATGAAAAAAATAAAACTACCTATTAAGAATATAGAAACTAACATAATTTTAAATGCCTTAATACAATTTAAAAGTGATAAATTAAAACAGGGTATATATACAGAACCTATTGATGAACTAATTTTAAAATTAAATAAAATTTATTAAACATATTTGAACTGATTAAAAATGGTCAGTTCTTTTTTTATGCCAGAAATGGAATACATAGCCATCTTATTAAATTAATGTGGCTAAATTAAAAGAAAGGAGGAGTTGGTAAAACAACAACAACCTTTAATCTTGATGTAGCATTGGCTAAACAAGGAAAAAGAGTGTTAGTTGTAAATGTTGATCCTCAGAATAATTTAACTACTTTAAGGCTGAGTAAGTATGCTATTTGCAATTTAAAATTAAGTATAGGAATACTAATTCTATATACTAAAATAAAAAAGGTTATTTCTGAAATTAAGAAATAGCCTTGATACATAATTAAATTATATTACAAAATTGTAATATTGAGTAATATTAGAATGACGACTTATATGATAAAAAATGATAATATTATTGCAATAAATTACTTTTTAGTAAAGAAGGGATTAGCATTATATGAAATTAGTTAAAAAGATTGCAATAACAATTTTATTAATATTTATTTGTATAGGAAGTTATTTTATTTGTAGTGGTTATCAAATGTATAAGAATGCCATAAATAAAATGCCATTAAAGGATAAAATTACAACAATTAGGAAAAAAGAAGATTATACAAAAATTGATGATATGCCTCAAATTTATTTAAAAGCAGTTGTATCAGTTGAAGATCATAGATTTTACAAACATTTTGGGATAGATGTCATTTCTATTGGAAGAGCATTTGTAAATGATATAAAAAAAATGAAATTTGTAGAGGGAGGAAGCACAATTACCCAACAACTAGCCAAGAATATCTATTTTACACAAGATAAGAAAATAGTAAGGAAAGTTGCAGAAATTTTTATGGCATTTAGCATAGAAAGTAACTATAATAAGAATGAAATATTAGAATTATATTTGAATACTTCATATTTTGGCAATGGATTTTATTCTGTTAAGTCAGCAAGTTTAGGTTATTTTAATAAATTACCAAAAGATATGAATGATAGTGAATCAATTATGCTAGCAGGAATCCCAAATGCTCCGTCTTTATATAATCCAATTCAAAATAAAAATTTAGCAATTGAAAGACAGAGGCAAGTCATAAATAAAATGATTAAATATGGTAACCTAGATAAAGTTGAAGCAGAAAAAATTATAAAATAATTATATTTAATTTTCTGAATTATTATAATTTATAAAATTAAAGTGATATAATATGAATGATTAAAAAAGCAAATTATGAAAGGAGACAAACTATGAAAAAAATATTAATTATAGAAGATGAAAAAATCATCAGAAATGAGTTAAAATCTTTGTTAGAAAATTCAGGGTATGAAGTATTAATTATAGAAAAGTTTGATAATGTTAAAGAAAATATAAAAAATATGAAATTTGATTTAATTTTAATGGATATTAATTTACCTAATAAAAATGGTGAAATTTTATTAAAAGAAATTAGAAAAGAATCTAATATTCCTATTATTATGGTTACGAGCAGGGTAGGAGAAGTAGATGAAGTTTTATCTATATCTTATGGTGCAGACGATTATATTACTAAGCCATATAACCCAACAATCTTATTATTGAGAATACAAAATATATTTAAACGAATGGATAATAATATGGACGATTTATTTTATGATAATATTAGTGTTAATCCACAAAAGGGAATATTGAAACAAGGTGAAAAGGTATTAGAACTAACTAAAAATGAAATGATTATCTTTACATATCTTTTAAGTAATCGTGGTAGAATAGTAACTCGTGATGATTTAATGACAGATTTATGGAACAATGATGAGTTTATCAATGACAACGCTCTAACAGTAAATATTAGTAGATTGAGAAATAAATTACAAAATTTTGGACTTGAAAATAGAATTGAAACAAGAAAAGGACAAGGGTATAAATTATTATGAGTTTTAAAAAATATTTATTAGATAAAACAGTACAGATAACTGCGTCAATTGTTGGATTCATAATTGCTATTCTTATGTTAAACACATTTAAAGTGGAAAATGATTTGAAAATAGCATTGACAATATTATTTTTTTTAGTTGCAACATTTAATATTATTTTTGATTATTTCAGGAAATACAAATTTTACAAAAAAATATTAAATACGCTTGATAAGTTAGATAAAAAATATTTAATTTTAGAAATATTAAATAAGCCAAACTTTTATGATGGCGAAATTTTTTATCAAATTCTTTATGATATAAACAAGTCAATGATTGAAAATGTAAAAGAATATAATTTAAGTATTACCGATTTCAAGGAATATGTAGAAATGTGGATTCATGAAGTAAAGATTCCAGTAGCAAGTTTAACTTTATTAATTCATAACAACAAAAATATGTTTGATAAGAGATATATAGAACAAATTAGAAAGTTAGATAACTATATAGATCAAATTTTATATTTCGTTCGAAGCGAAAATGCCGAGAAAGATTATCTTATCAAAGAAATTGAATTGCAGAAGATTATCAAAGATGTTGCTTTAAAAAATAAAGATGACTTATTAGAAAACAAAGTTAATCTTGAAGTTGATATTCATAATGAAAAAGTTTTAACGGATTCAAAATGGTTAGAGTTCGTATTAAATCAGATTATAAACAATAGTATTAAATATAAAAAAAATAATAACGATCCAATAATAAAAATCAGTGTAAAAGATGAAAAAGATAAAGTATATCTAACTATTTGGGATAATGGAATAGGAATACCTAAAAATGATATAAAAAGAGTATTTGATAAATCTTTCACTGGTGAAAACGGTAGAATAATGGCAAAATCAACAGGTATGGGACTTTATATTGTCAAGAAATTATGCGATAAATTAGGACATAAGATAATTATTGAATCTGAAATACATAAATATACAAAAATTACAATTATCTTTTATAAAAATGATTTTTATAAAGTTGATTAAAGTTTATGCAGATTTGGATACTAAAAATAAATATTACAAAATTGTAATATTCTGTAATATTAGAATAACGACTAATCCTATCTTTTATATTACAATGTAATCAGAAAGGAGAAAGATTATGGAAAATATCTTAAAAATTGATAAAATTGAAAAATATTATGGCAATAAATCTAGTCTTACAAAAGCAATTGATAACCTATCATTTGATGTTGAAAAGGGAGAATTTGTTGCAATAATGGGAGCAAGTGGCTCTGGAAAGACTACTCTTTTAAATTGTATATCTACAATTGATAAAGTTACATCTGGACATATTTATGTAGCAGGTAATGATATCACAAAATTAAGAGGAAATAGTCTAAATAAGTTTAGAAGGGAAGAGTTAGGTTTTATATTTCAAGATTTTAATTTACTTGATACTTTAACTGCTTATGAAAATATTGCTTTGGCACTTTCTATTCAAAATGTGAATTCGAGAGAAATTGATACAAGAATTAAAAAAGTTGCAAAAGAACTGGATATTGTTAATGTACTTAATAAATATTCATATCAAATGAGTGGAGGTCAAAAGCAAAGAGTCGCTAGTGCAAGAGCAATAATTACTAATCCAAAGTTAATTCTTGCAGATGAACCAACAGGTGCATTGGATTCAAAGTCAGCTAAAATGCTTTTAGAAAAATTTGATTATTTGAATAAAGAATTACAAGCAACAATTCTTATGGTGACACATGATGCGTTTACTGCAAGTTATTCTTCAAGAGTCATATTTATCAAAGATGGCAAAATTTTTAATGAAATAATTAAAGGAACAAATTCTAGAAAAGAATTTTTTGATAAAATAATAGATGTTGTAACATTACTTGGTGGTGACTTAAACGATGCTCTTTAAGTTATCATTAAAAAATATTAGTAAGAGTATAAAGGATTATGCCATCTATTTCTTTACTCTGATACTAGGTGTTGCGATTTTTTATGTGTTCAATGCAATAGATGATCAGTCAGTTATGATGAAGGTATCATCAACAACAGCAGAAATAATAAAACTTATGACCAATGTTCTTTCTGGTGTTAGCGTGTTTGTATCTATAATATTAGCGTTTTTAATTGTTTATGCAAGTAGATTCTTAATAAAAAGAAGAAATAAAGAATTTGGAGTTTATTTAACGCTTGGAATGAGCAAAAAGAAAATATCCTTAATATTATTTATTGAAACATTAATAATAGGTATAGTTTCATTGGTAGTTGGTTTAGGAATAGGTTTTTTATTATCACAATTGATGAGTATTTTGGTTGCTAATATGTTTGAAGCAGATTTAACTAGATTTCAATTCGTATTTTCAACAAATGCTTGTATTAAAACTTTGATTTATTTTAGTATTATGTATTTTGTAGTTATGATATTTAATACTATAAATATTAGTAAATGTAAATTGGTAGATTTAATGCATTCTAACAAAAAATCTGAAAAAATAAAATTAAAAAATCCATTGTTCTGTACAATAGTGTTTATTATTTCTTGCATAGCACTAGGATTTGCTTATTATCAGGTTACTGGTGGCATTGAGAAAATGACTAATGCAAATAGTATTTTTGTTCCTATAGGAGTAGGTGCTATTTCAACTTTCTTTGTGTTTTGGTCTTTATCGGGCTTGCTTTTAAAAATATTTATAAGTATGAAGAACACCTATTATAAAGGGTTAAATAGTTTCACCCTTAGACAGTTTTCAAGTAAAATAAATACTATGACTTTTTCTATGACAATAATATGTTTGATGTTATTTATAACGATTTGTGTACTATCAAGTGCTTTGTCAATGAAGAATTCTTTAAATAAAAATGTGGTAGAATTTTCTCCAAGGGATGTAGAAATTTCAAAACCTGCAAATGTTGATTTAGAAGATAGTGATTTTACTGATAAACAAATAGAAAATTATAAATTAAGTTTTGAAGAAATTTTTACAAAGAATGGATTTGATTTTAAAAAATTTAAAAATATAGTTTATTTTTCTTTGTATGCTGATGATTATGTTACTTTAAAGTCTACATTAGGAACTTATTATAAAACTGCAAAGAAAAATTATCCTTTTTTAAGATATGATGATTATATTGTTTTAATGAAAAATAGTGACTATAATAACTTAGCTAATAATTTTAATTTAGAAAAAATCAATTTAAATAGTGATCAATATGCTGTTGTTGGGAACTATAAAGAAATGATTGATATTAAGAATGAAGCTTTAAAAAGAAATACAGAGATTATAGTTAATCAAAGAATATATTTACCAAAATATAAAAAAGCAATTAATGGTTTTTATGAAATGGGTAGTCAAAAGTCAGAGATTGGGTTTATTGTTTTACCAGATGATGCTTTAAATGAAAATCAAAAGATATCTAACAAAATGGTTGCTGATTATAATGGAAATCAAGATGATATAGAGAAAGATGTTACTTCATTTTTAAATAATACTAGTAAATACATCATAACATTTAATACTAAGAAAGATATAAGAGATGCAAGTGTTGGACTTGGTGCTATTGTTACATTTTTAGGCTTGTATCTTGGAATTATATTTTTGATATCGTGTGCTGCTATTTTAGCTTTAAAAGAATTATCAGAGTCAAGTGACAATGTAGAAAAATTTGTTGTGTTAAGAAAAATTGGTGTAGATGAACAAGAATTAAATAAAGCTCTTTTTAAACAAATTGGAATATTTTTTATGTTTCCACTTATACTAGCTATAATTCATTCAATATTTGGTGTTATGTTTTGTAATAATATTTTAAAAACAATGGGTGTTAGTTTTAATTTAAAATCAGTTATAATAACATCTTTATTTATAATATTTATATATGGAGGTTATTTCTTTATAACTTATATATGTAGTAAAAATATAATTAAGGAAAAATAATATATCTT
>ULOS01018235.1_pt1 | contig 30654 bp, 26 predicted proteins | sample 1952701 | NCBI WGS metagenome assembly ULOS01 (sample SAMEA4835607, study PRJEB28245) | human gut metagenome | biome: gut microbiome; material: fecal sample | place: Denmark | collected 2008 | reverse complement strand
AGCCGGCTGTGTCGCTAACGCGATAACCGGTACATTCTCTGTGATCAGAGCGATCGTACCATGTTTTAATTCACCTGCTGCGTAAGCCTCCGCATGAACATAGGATATCTCCTTCAACTTCAGAGCCCCCTCCAGTGAAAGAGTATAATCCATGCCCCTTCCGATAAAGAATGCATCCGGAGCCATTTTTATGTAATTAGCAACAGTCTTGACTTCATCTGCCTGAAGCAGGGTTTCTTCTATTACCGGAATTGTTCCCAACAGTTTGCTGATAAATTCCTTTGCCTGCTCTTCTGAATAAATTCCTTTTACAAGTCCAAGCCTGCAGCCGATTAAATACATTGCCGCCATCTGAACCGAATATGCCTTTGTACTTGCAACTGCAATCTCCGGTCCGGCATGTGTATATAACACATAATCACTTTCTCTTGCGATCGTAGACCCTTTTACATTTACGATCGAAATAACCTTGGAACCACATCTTTTTGCCAGACGCATTGCTTCCAATGTGTCAATTGTCTCTCCCGACTGGGAAGTTACGATAACCAATGTCTTCTCATTGATCAGTGGTTCTTTATAACGGAATTCTGATGCGATCTCCACATTTACCGGTATACGAAGCTCTGATTCAATCATTGCTTTTCCTACGATTCCGGCATGCATAGCAGTTCCGCATGCAATGACTGTGATATTTTCACAATTTTTAAATACTTCATCATCAATCCCGTCTTCTGTAAAATCAGGGAGTGAATTCACAATTCTTGGTGTGATCGTATTTCTCAGGGATTCCGGCTGCTCATAAATCTCTTTTAACATGAAATGTGGAAATCCACCTTTCTGAGCGGCTGTAATATCCCATGTAATCTCTAACATCTGTGGCTTTACTTCATTGCCTTTCAGATCCTCAACCCGGATTCCTTCCTGTGTCATTGTAAGGATATGATATTCCGGCACAACAAAATAATCTTTTGAGAATGAAATGATCGCTGTCAGGTCTGACGCAATGATAGATCCTTCTTCGCTGTGTGCTGCTACCATCGGGCTGACATTTCTTACTGCATATATGATCCCAGGTCTGTCTGCAAACATAATGCAAAGCGCAAATGAACCCGCAATTATCTTAACCGCCTTCCGAATCGCTGCGATCGGATCACCATCATACAGAGTATCCAGCAGGGCTGCCACAACTTCAGAATCTGTTTCTGATACAAGCTTATCTGCCAGTCCATACTCTCTTATGATGTCACTGTAATTCTCAATGATACCATTGTGGATAAGAGCAACATTTCCACATCTGTGCGGATGCGCATTCGCATCTGTAACTCCACCATGTGTTGCCCATCTTGTATGTCCGATACCGCAAGTCGATGAATAATCTCCATCCTTACACAGTTCCCTGAGTTCGCTGACTCTTCCTGCCTTCTTCCGGATCGTTAATGTATCATCGTCATTTAAAAGTGCAATACCCGCACTGTCATAGCCTCTGTACTCTAACCGCTCCAGTCCATCGATCAGGATATCCTTCGCCGGCTTTCTGCCTGTAAAACCTATGATTCCACACATATATTCAATTATCTCCTTTCGGCTTATGATGCATATTTCTTTTTCTGTTCGTATATCTGTCTTTATCGTCCGTCAGATATTTTACTGCATCATCAAATTATCCGGTCATGCTGCTTTGTTTTGGAATCTCTTCCATATTTGGCATGCATGTGCGCATCCGGACTCTGCGTAGAGGCATCCGCCGAATTTTCGATAACCTCTATCCTCGTCACCCTTTTCGTCGTTGATCCAAAGGGACATGGCGCTAAGATTTCTAAATCTTTCAAAATCTGCTTTCCTCCATACTATAAGCAGACATTAAAATTCTATCATAGACCACCCAATAAATCAACGACTTCATATCTGTAGGGCTGCGTTTTCTATTAAATTAATTAGCTGATGAATGAACCACCTGGCAGATTCTTCTCGGTTGTAAGAAGGGACAGATTGCCCTCTGCATCCTCTGCACACAGCAGCATACCTTCTGATACAACTCCTGCAAGCTTGCATGGCTTCAGGTTTACGATCGCAACAACGCGCTTTCCAACCATTTCTTCCGGTGAATAGGAGCCTTTAATTCCCGATACGATCTGTTTCACATTGTTCTCACCGAATTTAACCTGAGAACATAAAAGTTTTCTGGAATTCTGTACTTCCTCACATGCAATGATCTCGCCGATCATCAACTGCATCTTCTCAAATTCTTCGATCGTGATCTGCTGTTTATTCAGAACAGACGGATCATTGTTAAGTGCAGCGACCTTAGCTTCTGCCTGTTTCATTTTCTTCTTTTCTTCGGAATTCTCTTTTTCTTCCTTCTGCTTCTTTGCTTTCTCGTAGATAGTTTCTTCTACAGGAGGTGCAAACTTGGCAACTTCTGCCATAACTTCCTTTACGTCCAGTCTTGCGAACAGGATCTCAGGAGTTTCTGTTACCTTGTTTCCGGATGGATAAAGACCGAATCTTCCAAGCTCTGTTACCTTTCTCTTTGCAGCATTTAACTGGTTCAGGATCTTAACAGAGGTATCCGGCATATATGGCTCCAGAAGGGACGCACCGATCACGATGCTCTCAACCAGATTATATAATACGGTATTCAGACGATCCTGCTTTGTTTCATCTTTTGCAAGTGCCCAAGGCATGGTCTCGTCGATATATTTGTTGCATCTCTTGAATAAGGTGAAGATCTCTGAGATCGCATCTGCAACCTTTAACTTATCCATGCATTCTGCGACCTTGATACGGCAGTTTAATACGACATTCTTCAGATCTTCATCTACTTCTTCTATTACTCCGGTATTCGTAACTACGCCGCCAAAGTATTTGTTTGACATAGAGATCGTACGATTTACCAGATTTCCAAGTGTGTTTGCAAGCTCGGAATTGATTCTTTCTACAACCAGCTCCCATGAAATGATTCCGTCATTCTCAAACGGCATCTCATGCAGAACGAAGAAACGGACTGCATCCACACCAAACAGGCGGACCATATCATCTGCATACATTACATTTCCCTTGGACTTACTCATCTTACCGTCATTCTGGATCAGCCATGGATGTCCGAAGATCTGCTTTGGAAGCGGTACTCCAAGCGCCATCAGCATGATCGGCCAGTAGATCGTATGGAATCTTAAGATATCTTTTCCGATCAGATGTAAGTCAGCAGGCCAGTATTTTTTATATAATTCATCGTTATTACCGTCTACATCGTATCCAAGACCTGTAATATAGTTTGATAATGCATCGATCCATACATAGATAATATGCTTGTCATCAAAATCAACCGGGATACCCCATTTAAAGGATGTTCTGGATACGCACAGATCCTGAAGTCCCGGCTTGATGAAGTTATTGATCATCTCGTTCTTTCTGGACTCCGGCTGAATAAAATCAGGATTCTGCTCAATGTGCTTCATCAGTCTGTCCTGATATTTGCTGAGTTTGAAGAAATATGCTTCCTCTTTTGCTTCCTGTACCGGTCTTCCGCAGTCCGGGCATTTGCCGTCTACAAGCTGTGAATCTGTAAAGAAGGATTCACATGGAGTACAGTATTTTCCTACATATTCTCCCTTATATATGTCACCCTGATCGTACAGCTTCTTAAAAATCTTCTGAACCTGTCTCTCATGATCTGCATCTGTTGTTCTGATAAATTTGTCGTAAGATGTGTTCATCAGATCCCAGATATTCTTAATCTCGCCTGAAATCTCGTCAACGAATTCCTTTGGAGTCTGCATGTTCTCAAAAGCCTTGTTCTCGATCTTCTGACCATGTTCATCGGTTCCGGTCTGGAATCTTACATCATATCCTGCGAATCTCTTGTACCTTGCAATGCTGTCAGCCAACACGATCTCGTAGGTGTTGCCTATATGAGGTTTACCTGATGCATATGCAATAGCGGTTGTAATATAATACGGTTTTTTTGCCATTTCAAAAACCCTCCTTGATAAAACTACAAACACGAATGAAATGTCTGCGCTATTTTTTCTGGCAATCTTATGTGCTCAGATAACAAAAATTATATGCCTTTTTTGTGCAAATTGTCAACAGATTCCATTTGTTTTTATACAGTTTTTGCAACCTTCATCTCTAAATAAAATTATGTCTTTTTTTTCGGATTTCTTTTATGCTATAGTATGTCCGAACAGTTCGATCATGTAATACCGCACGACACATCTGTGAATCTGCCGTCATCCGTTACTGTTTAAAATTATACTTTTATTATTGAGGTTATTCTGTCATGAAAAATTTTTTAACGAAAACACCTGTTGTTATCACACTTGCACTCATCTGCTGTGCCTTATGGGGAAGCGCCTTTCCCTGCATCAAGATCGGCTACCGGATGTTTTCAATCGGCGGAAATGATACCGCATCCCAGATCCTGTTCGCCGGCATCCGTTTTCTGCTCGCCGGACTTATGGTTATCCTTATCTGCAGCTTCATATATAAAAAGCCTTTGATCCCACATAACGGGACAACGGTCAAACGTATCTTTATCCTGTCATTGTTCCAGACTATCCTACAATACGTCTTCTTTTACATCGGTTTAGCAAATACGACCGGAAGCAAGGCAGCGATCATTGAAGCGACAAACGTCTTTCTGGCGATTCTTGTATCGGGTCTGTTATTTAAAATGGAAAAGGTTACATCCAAAAAGATGCTTGGATGTCTGATTGGATTTATCGGAGTTGTTATCATCAATCTGGGAAATGGTGTAGACGCGCATTTCACTCTCACCGGAGAAGGCTTCATCCTGTTATCAACAGTGGCTTATGCTTTCTCTTCAGTTATCATCAAATATTTTTCCGATAAGGAGAATCCGGTTCTGCTCAGCGGCTGGCAGTTCTTTGTCGGCGGCTTCGTGATGATCCTTTGCGGACTTGCCGGAGGCGGACATATCGCAGGAGACTCCGCTCCTGCTGTCCTGCTTCTGCTCTATATGGCGTTCATCTCGGCCTGCGCCTATACATTATGGAGTCTGCTGTTAGCGCACAACCCGGTATCCCGGATCGCCGTCTACGGCTTCTCGAATCCGGTCTTTGGCGTACTGTTATCAGCTCTGTTTCTGCATGAAACATCTGCCTTAAACATCCGCTGTCTGGTCGCACTTGTTCTTGTCTGTGCCGGCATCATCCTTGCAAACACAGAAAAAGCCGCATAAAAATACCATCTTTCATTCAACAAAACCTTACACTAAAACTTTTATAATGCTATGTTCTGTCAAATAAAAGATGGTATTTTATAATAAATTTCTCACAACGCCGAATATCAGCGCCGCCATGATCAGTATATAGATTAAAACCGTGTCCGCTGTACCCAGCCGATATGCGTCTCCTTTTATATAGTTCAAATCTCCCCTGACTATCAGATATATGATACATGGTCCTGCAATGTACAAAAACGGATTATAGGAAAAGGATGTCCGTATCTCTCCTTTTAATAAAGACAGGCATGCTCTGGTTATCCCACAACCGGGGCACTGCCATCCGGTCAGTGCCCGGAATATGCAGGGTACTGCCAAACCGGTCAGTCTGACAAATACCGCATACAGGATTCCTGCTAAAAGAATAATGCTATCCCGATATATAATCTTTCGGACACGATTTTTCTTTTCTTCCATATATGTTTCTTACTGTCCGTTATATGGGTTGTTATTATCATTTCCATTGCTGTATGGATTATTGCCGCTCTGGTTGTAACCACCATACTGCTGGCTCTGATCATATCCACCATACTGCTGATTCTGGTTGTATCCGCCGTTATATGGCTGCTGATTCTGGTTGTATCCGCCGTACTGCTGGTTCTGATTATAGCCGTTATACTGCTGGTTCTGATATCCACCATTATATGGCTGGCCATATCCGTTCGTTCCGCTGTACTTATTAATCGCATCCTGTGCCAGTGCGTAGTCGATAATTCCAAGTCCAAATAACTGAAGAACTACAAACAGGATACCGCTATTGCTGGATGGCATACCGCCTCTGTTCTTGATGATATCGACCTTTTCACCCATCTTGTAAGCCCAGTACCATCCATAAATACCACAGGTAACAAGTGTAAGCAACAGTGCCATTCCGCCACCTGCCAGTTCATTCTCACCCGACATCTCATTTGTATCGTCTGTAATACATACAAACCAGTAAAGTCCATAAATACCACAGGTAACGATCGTCAATAAGATACACATACCAATACTTCTTTGTTTCATACTTTCCTCCTTGCCGATGCTCCTTCCGCATCTCTGATTTCATATAACAAAAAGTATAAAATATTTATAAACTGCTGTCAACGAAGTCTGTACCAAAATATTGCTTATTCTGCTATATTTATGCATAATGTACCAGTATCTATCTGTTATCGCCCTGTATGTTTGCAAAATAAATACAAAAAAATTGAAAAAAAATACATATCGTGATACAATTTATTTTTCTGTTATTATTTCAATAACAATATTATAAATATGCCCTGCTTCTCTATTTTATGTTATATGAATATATGCAATTTTTCTGTATAATTTATGCATATATGCGAAGCAGTGACGAATACATACTATTTTAAAGAAGAGGTGTCAGTTATGAAAAACATGTTAAACTTCAAGGAATTCACAGCAGATGAGCTGATGGATATCCTGAACCTTGCTCTGGATATGAAGAAGAATCCGGAGAAGTACAGCGAATCCTTAAAAGGAAAGAAACTTTATACTTTATTTGAAAAGACATCAACCAGAACCTTTCTTTCATTTGCAACCGGCATTACCGAGTTAGGTGGTACCTACTACAACCAGTTATGGAAGGACTCCAACTTTGTACTCGGCGAGCCTGTTTCCGAGATCAAATATGTCTGCCGTAATGTTGATATCATCATGGCACGTCTGATCAAAAATGAAACTGTTGAATTATTTGGCAAGAATGCTACGGTTCCATTTATCAACGGCTGTGATAATTCCTACCATCCATGCCAGATCCTTGCAGATGCCCTCACGATCCTTGAGAAGTTTGGAACTCTGGATGTCAATCTGATGTACATTGGTGCAAAGAACAATGTATTTAACTCCCATGTTGAATTCTTCTCCAAGATGAAGAAGGGTACGTTATACGGACTGACTCCACTTGTAAATGAGACAGCCTGTGGTCCTGATTTCTATGAAGAAGCAAAGAAAAGCGGTCATTATATCGAGCTTGATCCTGCCATGTCCATGGAAGAAGCAAAGGAATATGCAAATAAGATGGATGTCCTCTACACGGATACATGGGTAGATATGGAATTCTTCAACAATCCTGCTTATCAGAAGCAAAAGGAAGAAACCCTTGCAAAAATGATGCCTTACCAGTTAAACGGCGACTTCACAAAAGACAGCAAAGCGATCGTATTCCACGATATGCCAATGCATGTCGGCTTCGAAATCTCTCAGGATGTCGTAGATAAAAACCTCGACCATATCTTAGACGAGGCAGAAAACCGTCGTCATGCTGAAAAGGCCGTAATGTACACACTCTTAAATTCATAAAACCATGGAATGTTGATAACCGCCTGGGGCATACTGTTATATCGCAAGCATTATCCGAGGCCGGTACTTAAGTTGCGTCCTTTGCAACTTTATGTACCGCTGCACGAGGATACGAGTGGAAACGTCTTGCGAATAACAGTATGCCCCCGGCGGTTATTTACATTCCATGATTTTACCGGAAAAAACCGGTTGCATGGCATTCAGGCAGGTGCTATAATCGGGGATAGCAAATTTGTAAGGAGGCCGCCATGAAACATCTGATAGACCCAATGGATTTAAGTTTGGAAGAGCTCGATCACATTTTAAATCTTGCTCAGGATATTATTGATCATAAAGAAAAATACAGTGAGTTATGCAAAGGCAAAAAGCTCGCTACTTTATTTTTTGAACCAAGTACAAGAACTCGTTTAAGTTTTGAAGCCGCCATGATGGAATTAGGTGGTAATGTACTTGGTTTTTCTTCTGCCAGTTCATCATCCTCATCTAAGGGTGAAAGCGTTGGTGACACAGTAAAGGTTGTAAGCTGTTATGCAGATATCATAGCTATGCGCCATTTCAAGGAAGGCGCTCCGATGCTTGCATCCATGAAATCCGATGTACCGATCATTAATGCAGGTGACGGTGGACATAACCACCCAACACAGACACTGGCGGATCTTTTAACGATCAAACGTGAAAAAGGAAGGCTGGACAACCTTGTGATCGGCTTCTGCGGAGATCTGATGTTTGGACGTACCGTTCATTCTCTGATCAAAGCAATGTCCCGTTATGAAAATATCAGTTTTGTGCTTATTTCACCGGATGAATTAAAAATTCCTGATTATATCCGCACAGAAGTGATCGAGAAGAATAATATACCTTATAAGGAAGTTTCATCTATGGAGGATGTGATCGGAGAACTGGATATCCTCTATATGACAAGAGTACAGAAAGAACGTTTCTTCAACGAAGCAGACTACATACGATTAAAGGATACTTACATACTGGATAACAGTAAGATGGCACTTGCCCGTCCGGACATGTGTGTCCTGCATCCGCTGCCACGAGTAAATGAGATTGCTGTTGAAGTGGATGACGATCCAAGAGCATGTTATTTCCGCCAGGTATTAAATGGTAAATATGTCCGTATGGCATTAATTGCCACACTGCTTGGTTTAGCATAGGAGGTACAAACAGATGAACATAGACAGTATTCAAAATGGTATCGTACTTGATCACATTGCTGCAGGCAAGGCACTCCAGATCTATAATGACCTGCATCTCGACAAGCTGGACTGCTCCGTAGCAATTATCAAAAATGTCAAAAGCCAGAAAATGGGTAAAAAGGATATCTTAAAGATAGATCAGGATATCGACATCAACCTTGATGTCCTTGGATATATCGATCCGGATATCTCCGTTAATATTATCCGTGACGGAAAACTGGTGGAAAAGAAAAATATTGAGCTTCCAGAACGTCTGGTAGGCATCAAGAAATGTACCAATCCGCGCTGTATAACCTCAACCGAACAGGGAATCCAGCACATCTTTAAGCTTACAGACAGAGCACACCGGATTTATCGTTGTATTTACTGCGAAGCAGATAAATAATTTTACTTGCTATTTACTTTTCGCAAAAATATGCTATAATCTAGAAGTTATCTGTGCGGTAAAGTATCGAAAAACGACAGAAATTTTAACCGGACTTTTTAAATATGTTTATAAATATTTAGAGGTGCAATATGGAACAATATGTGATCAAAGGCGGTCAGCCTCTTGAAGGAGAGGTAACTATTGCAGGTGCAAAGAACGCAGCTCTCGGAATCCTTGCTGCTGCCGTAATGACCGATCAGGAAGTTATAATAGAAAATGTACCAAATGTAAGAGATACCCGTGTCCTTCTTCAGGCAATTCAGGGTATTGGTGCGACAGTACGCTACATAGACGAACATACCGTATCCATCTGTGGCGCCGCTATCAATCCAAACAGTGATCTGTGCGTAGATGATGAATTCATCCGTAAGATTCGTGCATCTTACTATCTGTTAGGTGCATTACTTGGAAAATACAAGCACTCTCAGGTTGCATTACCTGGTGGCTGTGATATTGGTGCCAGACCGATTGACCTTCACATCAAAGGCTTTGAAGCACTTGGTGCTCAGGTTGATATTGCAAACGGTATTATCTCCACACACGCAGAAGAGCTGATTGGAAACCATATTTATATGGATGTCACCTCCGTAGGTGCAACAATCAATATCATGATGGCGGCTGCTCTTGCAACAGGTAAGACCACAATTGAAAATGCAGCCAAAGAACCGCATATCGTTGATGTTGCAAACTTCTTAAACAGTATGGGTGCTAATATCAAGGGTGCAGGAACCGATGTGATCCGTATCCGTGGTGTTAAAGAACTCCATGGCACAACTTATTCCATCATTCCGGATCAGATTGAAGCCGGAACTTTCATGGTAGCCGCTGCCGCAACAAAGGGTGATGTAGTGATCAAGAATGTAATTCCAAAACATCTGGAAGCTATCACTTCCAAGTTAAATGAGATCGGCGCTCATGTAATTGAATATGATGACTCTGTAAGAGTTATGTCTGATAAACGTTTGAAACCAACCAATATCAAAACACTTCCTTATCCGGGTTTTCCAACGGATATGCAGCCGCAGATGGCTGTCACACTGGCACTTTCAAACGGAACCAGCATTGTAACAGAAAGCATATTTGAGAATCGGTTCAAATATGTTGCCGAGCTTGCCAGAATGGGCGCTCACATCCGGGTAGAAGGCAATACCGCTATCATTGATGGTGTAGAATCCTTCTCTGGTGCAAATGTAGCTGCTCCGGATCTTCGTGCCGGTGCTGCTCTTGTGATTGCTGCATTAGTTGCAGATGATTTTTCCGTTATATCAGATATTAAGTATATCCAGCGTGGATATGAGAAATTTGATGAAAAGATCCGTGGTCTGGGCGGAAAGATCGAAAAAGTTGATACTGACAAAGATATTCAGAAATTTAAATTAAAAATCGGATAAATATACACATGAAAAAAGAGATGCCTGCTCCACTATATCGGTCAGCATCTCTTTTTATTTTCAAATCAACAATCACATTTTCACAACCAAATATTTTTGGCCTGTCCCGCTGTCCTATTTTCTATTCCAACCTATATGTTCTATATTGTACGCACATCCAATTTTTTCTGTGAAATCACTAATTTTTTGACGAAAAAGGGGTTTGTTTTTTCTGAGATTATGGTAAACTAAAATCAATATTGTATTTTTTAGGCTTATATATTTTTATCACAAAAATTGAATCGTGCATTTATATACAAAGGAGAGCATCATATGAATAACAAACGGCTAAGTAACAGACCATACCGATCCGCCATACTGGCGATCGTAGCACTTATCTGCTGTCTTGTGGTCTGTCTTTTCATGAACAGCGGACTTTCTGATGCCGCAGGAAAATCCGGTCATATCAAAGATGGAGTAACGAATGTTTATTTCCGTGATGCCCCCGGCGGCAATCCTGTAACGGATCACGGCAGTAACATTATGTTAAATGGGGGTCACAAGCTTACAATCCTGAACACCTCAAACAGCTCCTGGTATAAAGTATCCCTTGTTTATAACAAGACAACCTATACCGGCTACGTATCCGCTTCATATGTCACTATCGACAAAACAGACTCTTCTGATAAAAACAATACAACAGCAACGACAGAATCCTCAGGGAAAAAATCCGACAAAGATTTTGAATCCTATATGAATGATCAGGGATTTCCGGAAAGCTATAAGGCACAGCTCCGGGAACTGCATGAGGCTCATCCATCCTGGACTTTTAAAGCTGTCCAGACAGGAATCGACTGGGATGACCTTGTAGATAATGAACGAAACAAATCCGGTCAGATCAAAAATCTGGTTCAGGGAACCAGCAGTTATCCACGCTACAACTGGCGTTCCACGACGATCGGTTACAACATCAAAACTGATACATGGGCATCCTTTGATGGTAACTGCTGGTATGCCGCATCGGATAAACTGGTCTCCTATTATCTGGATCCCCGTGTTTATCTGTATGAACGGTTCGTATTTGCATTTGAGAATCTCTCTTATGAAGATTCTCAGTCCAAATCCGGCGTGGAATCCATTTTGAACGGAACCTTTATGTACAAATCCAAGCCATCCGGTTCCAACAGTACATATTCCGAACTGATCATCAAAGCCGGAAAGGCAGTCGGTGTCAGCCCATACCACATTGCCTCCCGAATCAAACAGGAGGTTGGCTCATCACTCAGTTCTGCCACAAATGGAAAGCATTCCGTATATCCGGGAATCTATAATTTCTATAACATCGGCGGTTTCGACAGCGTAACCGGAAACGCCGTTACAAATGCACTTAAATGGGCATCCTCCGGTTCTACCTACGGAAGACCGTGGAACACCGTATACAAATCCATCTATGGCGGCGCTCAATACATTGGAAATAATTACATTCTGCAGAAGCAGAATACTTTGTATACACAGAAATTCAATGTCACAAATACCTCTGCCTTATACTCCCATCAGTATATGACCAATGTTCAGGCGGCTTCCTCTGAAGCCTCTAAGGTATACGATGCCTACAGTGGCGCAGGCACACTGAACAATTCAATCACATTCTGTATCCCGGTATACAAAAATATGCCGGATACCATGGTCAGCAAACCGGCAGACAGTGGCAATCCAAACAACTATCTCAAATCACTGAGTATTGATAACTATTCCCTGACACCAACATTTGCAGTCAATACAACAACCAAGTATTCCCTGATCGTATCAGAGAAAACAAGTTCTGTTACGATTTCTGCAAGTCCGGTCAACAAAAACGCTTCCGTATCCGGAACAGGAAAAGTCAGTCTGTCAAAGGGTACGAATACAGTAAAAATTACGGTAAAAGCCCAAAGCGGCGCAAAACGTACTTATACATTAACGATCGTCCGTGGTAAATCTTCCGGTAATTCCAGCTCAGATCCTGAATTTGACGGTAACTATACTGTATCCGACGGAACCATAACCGGCGTAGCAGTATCAACCACCGTATCTGCATTTGTCTCCAATCTTGGATGTACAAACGGAACTGTCAGTGTAAGGACTTCATCCGGTGAAGAAAAGACATCTGACCGTATCGGTACCGGTGACATTGTAAAAATAACTGTTTCGGGCAATACCAGCACCTATACCGTTATTATTTTCGGTGATGTAAATGGTGACGGAATTATCAATGCACTGGATCTGTTAAAGATACAGAAGCATATTATCGGTGCTTCTACCTTAAAGGATCCATACCTGAAAGCCGCAAATATCAAACGAAGTGGTATGTTATCTGCTCTCGATCTGTTAAAAGTCCAGAAATATCTGATGGGCGCAGCACAGATCATGCAGCAGTAAATGAATAGATGATAAAATACAGGAGATATATAAAATGAAAACAAGAAAAAAATTAGCAGCATTATGTATGATCTTGGTTCTGGGATTAAGCTGTCTGGTATATGGAAACAGCATACACTCCTATGCAGCATCTACCCAGTTCTCGATCTCGCTTTCATCCTCATCCATTCAAAAGGGTGGTTCGGTTACAGTAACCGTATCGATCAGTTGTTCTGAAGCACTGGGTGCTTACAGCTATTGTCTGTCCTATGATTCCTCCTTACTGGAATATCAGTCCGGCGATGGCTATGGCGGAGGTGGAACCGTATCCTGTGCCGGATATGGCGATGGAAATATTACTTCTGCTTCCAACAGCTTTACATTTTCTGCTATAAATACAGGATCTGCCTATGTCAGTACGGGAAGCTCCGATGTCTATACATGGGGCGAAGAACATGCCGGAGCATCAGATGCAGGTGCTACGATCACAATAACAGCCGCTGGCGGCAACAGTACAACAGAAGCAACGACCAGCGAACCAAATACAACAGACACCCCGGCTACAACAGAAACAAATTCTTCCGAATCTACAACAGAAGATACGACAGACACTTCTTCCGAGGACACAACGGAAGATACCACAGAGGAAATGTCTGATAACTGTTATCTGTCTTCGATCCAGATCACACCAGGTGAATTAAAGCCTGAATTTGCAAAAGATACATATACTTATGAGACAACCGTTCCCGGAGATACCACAAGCCTTGCGATCAATGCGATCCCGGAAGACAGCAAATCATCCGTTTCCATTACCGGAAATGAAGATTTTGAACCGGGAAAGACCTCTCATATCTCTATCAAGGTTACTGCTGAAACCGGCGATAATCATATCTACGACATTGCGGTTAATGTGGAAGAACTGGTAGATACAAGAGCGATCATCCAGATTGATGGAAAAGATTATTATTTTACAGAAGATTACAGCAAGCTTACTATTCCAGAAGGATTTGCCGAAATAAAAGAGAAATATAATGATACCGAAATCATTCTCTATCAGTCTCCAAACGGACTGGTTAAATGTGCTTATCTGACAGATAAGGACAGCAAAAACGGAGCATGGTATATCATTGATACTACTGCAAAATCTGCGGTTCCATTTATCAATGTTGCATCTGCTTACAAAAGCTTTATCATTCTGACAGCCGGCGAAGACGTTACAGTGCCGTCGGGTTACACAGCTTTCACCTATAAGTTTAACAAAAATTCCGTAACCGCCTATCACAAATATGAAGATGATACGATCCTCGTAGTATATGCCATGAGTCCGGACGGTGAACCTGGATGGTTCTACTATGATACCGTTGAGAAAACATTTACCCGATTTGTCGCTTCAGCAGTTCCAACAGAAGCAGTCACGACTGCTTCTGCGACAGATGCCAACAATGGCTCTTTCTTTGATCAGCACAAGGACAAGGTTATCACTATATGTATCATCGTGATCGTAGTTATGTTCTTCCTGATCATTATCCTCGGAATTATGCTGATCCGGGTGATCAAGCAGGGACTTCCTGACGATGATCCTGACGATGATCCTGATGGTGCTGCAAGCAACGGTTCCGATAACGATACCGACGACAATGCAGGCAATGATTCCAATAACGATACCGCTGGCAACGCAGGCAATGGTCCTGATAACAATACAAGCGGCGATGCCGAAAACGTTCCCGACAATACCAGCAATAATGCTGCCGATGATACACCAGACAACACAGATCACAACACAGGCAATGATACAGGTATCGATACTGATAATACTTCGGATGATACTGTTTCTGCAAATGATACAAAGTCAGAGGATACGATAGCCGCTGCTGTTGTTCTGGACGAAACACCAGCAGAAAATGCCGATGATACAAACAACCAAAAGCCTGCGGACATTCCGGTAACAGATGGCATGACAGAGCTTACTGCTAAGCCATCCGTAAAAGCCGAAGATGTCACTTCCACCAGATTAAGCAGCGAAACTAAAAAAGCAAAGGAAGAAAAAGAAGCAACTCCGGCAGATAAAATCATCAAAAAGGCGGCTCAGTACTCTTCCATGAATACGGCTGATCTGTCAGAGGTATTCAATATGGCAGAAGCGATCGTGAATCACGAAGAGCCAAAGAAAAACACCGGCTCCTTGCAGTTTAAGCCGATCAAGCAGAATGTACCGGATAGTAAAGAAGAAAAATAAGACCTACCAAAAGTTGTTATTTCCTGATTAAGGTTTCTAATCACGTTTGCCTACCTTTGTTTCACTCAATTTTATATGCACATGTCTCTGCCGCGATAAAAACCTTTGCGGCGACGACATGGCACAAAATTGAATGAAACTCAGTCGGCTACACTATGGATTATGAAACCTTATTCAGAAATAACAAACTCTGGTAGGTCTTATTTTTATACCACCGCTTTGTCATAATATTAAATCAATCTCATGCGGCAAAAACGTGATTATAAACCTTATTCAAGAGCTAAAAACTCCGACAGGCTTTTTATAATACCACTCTTATAAATATGCCTTCAACATATCAACTTTGTCGAGTCTCTCCCATGGAAGGTCGAGGTCAGTTCTTCCGAAGTGTCCATATGCTGCTGTCTGCTTGTAGATTGGTCTTCTGAGGTCAAGCATCTTGATGATTCCGGCTGGGCGAAGATCAAAATGCTCACGGATGATCTCAACCAGCTTCTCATCGGATACCTTTCCTGTTCCGAATGTGTCTACCATGATAGATGTAGGTCTGGCAACACCGATCGCATAAGACAACTGGATCTCACATTTATCTGCAAGTCCTGCTGCTACAATGTTCTTTGCTACATATCTTGCTGCATACGCTGCGGAACGGTCAACCTTTGTACAATCCTTTCCTGAGAAAGCACCGCCGCCGTGACGGGCATATCCACCATAAGTGTCTACGATGATCTTACGTCCTGTAAGTCCACTGTCACCATTTGGTCCGCCGATAACGAATCTTCCGGTTGGATTGATAAAGAACTTGGTATCTTCATCTACCATATCAGCAGGAAGAACTGTATCAAATACATACTTCTTGATATCTTCATGGATCTGTTCCTGTGATACTTCCTCGCCATGCTGAGTTGAGAGAACTACCGCATCGAGTCTCTTTGCTTTTCCATTCTCATCATACTCTACTGTTACTTGAGTCTTACCGTCTGGTCTGAGATATGGAAGTGTTCCATTCTTTCTTACTTCTGTCAGTTTTCTTGCAAGCTTATGTGCAAGTGCGATCGGATATGGCATATATTCTGGTGTTTCATTTGTTGCAAATCCAAACATCATACCCTGATCTCCGGCGCCAATCGCTTCGATATCATCATCGCTCATCAAATGCTCTTTTGCTTCTAATGCCTTATCAACACCCATTGCAATATCTGCTGACTGCTCATCAATTGCTGTGATAACACCACAGGTATCACAGTCAAATCCGTATTTTGCTCTGTCGTATCCAATCTCACGGATCGTCTCACGAACGATCTTCTGAATGTCTACATATGCTTTTGTTGTAATCTCACCCATTACAAGTACAAGACCTGTTGTGATCGATGTCTCGCAGGCAACACGGCTCATTGGATCCTGCTCCATCAATGCATCCAATACTGCATCGGAAATCTGGTCACAGATTTTATCCGGATGACCTTCTGTTACTGATTCTGATGTGAATAATAATTTTTCCATCATTTCCTCCTTGTATAAATACTATCTATAGTTACTGCCATGCGTATTCGTTCACATAGCTTTTGATTTTTCTTTTTTCAGACAAGTTATCCCCACCTGGTTTTATGCAAAAGAAAAATCCGCTCTGAGCGGATTGATAAAATCAAACCTCTCATTGTTCGACGTCTGCATATCACAGACTCGCTCAGGAAGGCACCTTCCATACAGGTCTTTCTTTCACCTGTTCCGGGGTTGCCATGGCTTCATAGTCCCTTATGACTCCACCATTCTGAATAAGAGCATTTATAAATATTTATTTGTATTCAAACTGCAATGCAGTTCTGAAACAGCTATACTCTAACTGATATATTTCCATAAGTCAATAGGTAATTTCTGTTTTGCGACAAAAATTCATTAAAGCTATCCTATAAAACCGCCTTGCTGAGCAGGTATAAGATGAGCAAATGTGCCGGATAGAACACATAAAATGTATATTTAAGAACTTTATTCTTCCGACCATACTCTCCGTTGTACAGACTGATCGGCAGGATTGCCAAAACTGCATAGAGCTGCCTTATTCCGTAAAACAGGAAATACAGCACTGCCGATACGATTGCAAACCCCATATTCTGACGCAGCTTCCAGCCAAACGGATAATGTCCGGTCACAAGACCGGCATTTCTGAATACTTGTTCCGCCGTGTCATCCTTGGTCGAATAATAAATTAATACGATCAGAAGAATGCCCGCCATTCCATAATCAAAATGCAGAGCCTCTGAAACTACCATAATGACAACAATTCCGATGACTGCGCCCATCTGATTCCATTTTGCTACTTTTCCAAGATAAAGCACAACCAGCCCCGCCGCAAGTGTAAAGAAAATATTCTGCTTCTGCAGATCAAATACCTGTCCGGTCGATGCCAGATCAAATGGAACTTCCGAAATCAGCGCAAACAAAAAGAGCCGGATAAAATATTTTCTGATATCCGACGTATGCCTGTACCCTTCTACCAACAGGAATGCGAATATAGGAAATGCGAGCCGTCCTACAGCCCGCATTATCCAGTTATTATTCATTAGAACAAGTCCTACATGGTCACATAACATAAATATGCATGCCAGAAGCTTTAACTGATTTGAAGTTATCCCTGTCTCTGTCCTTTTATCCATGTTTTCCTTAAATTCTCTTACGAAGTGCCTTTGACAACCGATCCAGTTCCTCATTGTCTGACTGACCCGGAACCCATGTAACTGTAACCGTATCCTTAATGAATCTTGGCACAAGATGCATGTGAAAATGGAATACTGTCTGTCCTGCAGCAGCGCCATTGTTCTGAATAATGTTCAGTCCGTCAGGATTTAATTCCGCTTTCTGAGCCTTGGCAACCTCTGTCGCAATCGTAAAGATCTTTGAAGCAGTATCCGCGTCCATGCTATATATATCATCATAATGTTCTTTTGGTATAATTAAAGCATGACCTTTATTTGCAGGATTTACATCAAGTATTACTCTACATATGCTGTCTTCATAAACTGTTGCTGATGGTATCTCACCATTTGCAATCTTGCAAAAAATGCAATCGTCCTTACCCATAAAAGTTTCCTCCTTAATTGCTTTTTCCATTTTACTCCATTATGCGGGATTTTACAAGCTTTATGTGGTTTGGAAGGTTGCATAAGCCTTCAGATCTTCCTCAACCCGTTGTTTGATTTCGTTTATAATCTCCTGACATTGTTTTTTCTTCATTCCTGCCTGCACTCCTACTGTCAAAAGCTCCGTTTCTCCCGGATCTTGTCCATTTCCATCAACAGATGTTGTATGCTCACCATAATAGGTTGTGCTATACGTCAGATCATATGCCGGACTCAATCTCCATGTTTCTGATTCAGTATCATATACAAACGAAAAATTCTTTGAATGATCATCCCTGTTATGTGCAAATACATTAAAACACATTCTGCGAAACATATTTTCAACATCCATTTTATTATCTCGCGTCATTATTCTTGTTAATTTCATCAGGTCATGGTAGTCCAGACTTGGCTGATTAAAATCAAGTTCTAACAACGCTGCCGCCGTTGCCATATGAACCTTGCTCCCATCCGTTTTTCTATCAAATCTCCGGGTTCCAAAGTATCCTGCATGTCGCTGCGATGGAAACAACCTTGTCTCACTCATAACGATTCCACATTTTTTTGCACAGACCGAATAATCATATTCCATTTGTCCAATATCTGCCCTGTCAACATGTGCTGGAAATTTTATGATCCAATCTTCCCCATCTATCCTCGTCATGATCTTTGGCCTTGCTCCGCCGCTGGTTCCACCAAGCCCATATAATTCATCTAATTTATCCGAATATTCTGTATTCATGATTCTATGGCACGCTTCTGCTAATTCATCCAGATCATCCGTTTCCTGCTCCGCCACCAGAACGCTCTGTGGATGATAGCACAAAGCCCCCATCCCGGAATCTCCCACAATAGCAAGACGTTCTAAAACACCTTGTTCATCCGGATTGATATGATTTGCCCTAAGCAGCCGATCTAATAATAATCTTCCCCACGCATCTGGAAGACTATCTGCAAATATTCCAAACAGCCCGCCGAAATAATCTTTTTTCGGCACAAATACCTGCTTTTTCAGCGGCAGCGAAAAAGGGCTGATTGAAAATCCATCTTCCAGCCATTCATCACTATATTCAAAAGCAGCTTTTCGGTCTGCTGTTAACACCATCGTTCCCACCAAACGATCCTCATAGCAAACCTGAAGCATCCTATCTTCTATTTGTCTCATTCATAACCTCCTGAATATCCTTGTACGGAACCCGTGTAAACAATTCCCGAAGCTCATCTGCTATATCCAGTGCAACCGCAATCCGCGTCAATCCCAACAGAGAGATCTGTCCGGTTTGCTCAAATCGTTTGATTGATCCATAGCTTACGCCACTTTGTTCCGCTAACTGCTGCTGTGACAACGATCTACGCTTTCGTATATTGCGAACTCTTTCTGCCAATTTCTTATCTAATTCATCCGGTGTCTCCCATACAAAAGGTTTCATGTATCTTTACCCCGCAAATTATTTATATAGATAATATTTTATCTATATATCCGTCATTTTTATTATAATTGATAATATATTATCCATATTTATTATATACTATTATCTTATCACTTTCAATTTATCTTTATTCAAAAAATGAAATGTACTTATAACCAGTCGAATAAAAATGAAACATATCATGTATTTTTCATGCCGATCCAACTGTCTATAAGCACATTTCATTAATAAAGCATCTTATAAAATGTATTCTTTCTGTCATTTGTCTGTGGAAATTCTGTTCTTGCATGTCTGACTGCCCCGGGATCAATATCTGCAACACGCAGCTTCTCACTAACCCGGATCGATACATCCCGCCCAAGCCAGTCATATACATGAGAGCCCGGAATATAGTGAAGCCCATCTCCATCTCCAACCCGGTTGACTGCGATCACATATGCCTGATTCTCGATCGCCCTTGCCTTCAAGAGTGTTTTCCATTGTTCCGCCCTCGTTTCCGGCCAGTTTGCGATCACCATGATAGCTTCATACTGATCTCTCATTGCAGAGAAAATCTCCGGGAAACGAAGGTCATAGCAGATATATCCGCCTATCCGGATATCCTTTACCTGTGCCTGTACAAGCTTTTCTCCTGCCCGATATACCTTATCCTCACCGCTATATGAAAATGGATGGATCTTCGCATAATCAAGTACCACTTTTTCTCCATCCACAAGCACCAGCCGGTTCTCATAAACCGGTTCTTTCGTTTCATCATCCATCTTGTCGCTATCTGCCATAACCGCACGAATATACCCAAATGCCATCTTCATCTTATATTTTCTGCTGTTCTCCATAAAAAATGAAACACTGTCCGGGATGTTATCCGCATCCCAGCTTTCCGCATACAACCATGGCCGCATCGTGAATCCTGTCAGTGTCATCTCCGGAAATACCAGTAGCTCTACTCCATTTGCACTTGCTTCTTCCATAACTTCAAGGCAGCATTTCTTTGCTTCTTCCCTATTCTCAAATCCAATATTCAGTTCTGTAACGCCAACTCTAAGCATGATTGTTATCTTCTCCATTCGTTAAAGTCTGGTATATCCATGTTTTACTTTTTTCCAACTTATGTAATATTCTGATTATATTAATAATTTTATTATATTGATCAATAATATAAAATATTTTATATCTCTTATAATATATCTTACGAACACTTAATCCAGCTAATTCTACATCTTCATCCAACTCATGACATTCAGGAAAAAGTTGTAATGTGTTAATTGTTTTTCTTATTCCCTGCATCGTATTTACAGCAGTAGTAGGATTCAACAACTTATAAGCAATATAATCACCAGCGCTTTCTAAATCTTGTTCTGACAGTTTACTCATCCTAATTGTGTATTGCTGCATTCGTATATTTTTTCTCCAGTCTATCACATACCTCATTAAAATCTTTCGTACTATTCGATTGTACCTGATCCAATCCTGCAATTACCATATCTCTTACATTTATATTCTCCGTATCAAAAGATACCTTATATTTATCAATTGTAGACATTGCCATAATCATCGATTCTTTCTCTACAAATTCTAAAGTTTTTACCATTTAACTATACAAATAATTTAAAATCTTTTCAATATCATTATATCTCATTTAGATAATTACACTGATTTTTACAATATAAAAACCGCCAGCGGAAAGAAGTTCTTTTTTTATCAAATAATATTATCCTTAACCATTCTATGTCATTACAAAAAACGATCCTCCGGAACAAATATATTCTGGAAGATCGTTTCAATTACAGTATTCATATAGTCTGCATTTCTGCATAATATACAGATACGCAGGCTATATAATTTTGCGTATATTATATTACTCTTTCCGGCTTTTTAGATTGCCTTGATCTTTACATTCTTGCTCAGTCCGCATTTACGGAAAAGCTTCTCATATGTACTAAGCTTGCTCTTTGGTACTTTGACTGTCGTCTTTGACGTAATACCGGCAAATGCATTCTTGTTCAGCGTTTTGGATGTAAGCTTCGTGGATTTGATCTTTAAAACCTTTAAATCCTTGCTGTTGGCAAAAGCATATGATCCAATTTCTTCAACTGATTCATCAAGGATAATGTACTTTAAATCCTCTGTACCAGCAAATGCCTTGGAACCAATTATTTTCACAGAATTACCAATTATAATGGATTTACAAATATTTTCATCTTCACAATAGGAGTTCAACTCCTTAAATGCATTTTCCCCGATTGCTGTTACCTTATATGTTGTATTTCCAAATTTAAAACTTTTTTTAACTTTTTTTGATGGCTCACCATAAGGTGCAATTATATCCAATTTATAATATACACATGTTGCGGTTTCTTTCCCTTTCTTGCTTCCAGTGATGCGAAATACATAATAATCAAATTTCCCATCATCAAATAAAGTAATATACTCGCCGGTTTTCATCGGTTTTGTCTTCTTACTTTTTATTTTTATTGAACGATCTATCTCTTGATCATAATAAACACTAGTTTTTTTTACGCCCTCTGCTATAATAACTTCTGTTAGTTTATTTGAACTGCAATCAATACGATCACATAAAGGACTTGCACTAAAATCCAATTTTGTTAATTTATTGTGATAACAATCCACGTTGCGTAATGACTTATTATAACTGGTATCCAAACTTGTCAGTTTGTTATATGAACACAACAGGTTAGAAAGCCATTCATTATATCTCAAATTCAGTTGTTTCAGATTATTGCGACTACAATCCAATTCAATCAGTCTTGTATTCTTGGTAACATCCAGCTTTGTCAGTTTATTATCTCTACATTTTAATAAACTTAATTTTTTATTTTTTGTCACATCTAATTTTGAAAGCTTATTAGACGAACAATTTAATACTATTAAATTTTGATTTTTGCTTATATTCAAGTCTGTAAGTTTATTGTCATAACAATCCAAATATTTTAACTTGGAATTTCTGCTAACATCCAGCTTCGTCAATTTATTGTCCCTACAAGACAAATATTCTAATTTGGAGTTCTTGCTAACATCTAGCTTCGTTAGTTTATTGACGTCGCAACCTAATTTTACTAACTTCGTATTTTTTCTGACATCCAACGTCGTCAGTTTATTACAGCTACACTCCAACGTCTGTAACTCTGTAAATATATTGATACCGGTCAGATTTTTACATATATAGCCACCTACTTCACTCGCAGAACCCAGATATATTGTCTTTACGCTCTTAATCTCTGTTTTTGACAATACACCATCCTTATTCAAGTCGATATTCTCAGAAATATATTTCCGAAATCCTTTATCCGGGAAATTCGTTGAATTGATCTTCACATCCCCCTGAGCCGCATCAACTTTCCTCATTCCTGCATTACTAAATAACAGTGGTACTGCCACCAAGGCTGCCAGACCTCCGGCAACCATCAGACGTTTTAATTTTGTCTGCAATGCCAATTTGTTCATTTGTTTCTTGTTTTTCATATTGTCTCTCCTTCCAATTTCTTCTTTTTACTCCGGGTTGATACAAACGCAGAAAGACCCGGAACGGGATAATCTTCCATTATCCTGTTCCAGGTCTTTAACTGTCGTTCTATATTTATCGCATACAAAAAAGCGCTATTTAAGCGTGCTGTGCTGTGCTGTGCTGTGCTGTGCTGTGCTGTGCTTAAGCCTCTTCCTTTCTGCATCCTTTGTCAATCCCTTTCGCGTAAAATTTACGAATTTAGTGTAGCACACTGAAAGGTAAATGACAATTCCTAAGTAAAGTTATCCAAATGTCAACCAATAAATGCATTTTGCGGTTGACATTCAAAGACATGGCATCTATAATGTTATCCAGTGGGTGCCATTTAATAGTTGACATTCAATTTGTTATCGGGAAGCGGATAGCTTAGCCCTGCTATCCGCTTCATATTTTTGTCAATCCCCCTTAACCTCATCCAATCGAGGGATGGCATCCATTGTACCTATATTATTTATTCAACAAGGAGAACACACACATGAAAAACAAATTCACAACCGTGGAGATTACAATGATGGCTGTATTTGCAGCAATCTTATGCGTATCCGCATATTTAAGTATCCCAACTCCACTCCCAAATGCAGCACACATTACGTTACTGAACTTTATGATCATGCTCATTGCACTGGTATTTGAAGTTCGCGACTCAACGATCATCGTTGCTTTATGGATGATCCTCGGTGCAGTCGGCGTTCCGGTATTTATCGGCGGCGGCTCCGGTATCGGTTATCTGACAGGAGTATTCGGTGGATATACATTCTCATTTATTATCGTTACTATCTTTGCAGGTCTGACAAAGGGTAAGAAATACAATCGTATCCGTTATACGATCGTTGCTATTTTAACAGCAGCCCTCATTGATATCATCGGAATGTTATGGTGGAAGTTCAACGGAAACTTAACCTGGAAAGTTGCTTTCCTTTCAGGCTTTGTTGCATTTATTCCATTAGATCTTGTAAAAGCTATTATCGCTGCACAGATCGTTCCATTATTCAAGAAGCTGATGCCGGAAGCAAATGCAAATACAGTCGCAAAGAAAGAAGCAGCATAAAAAAATATTATATAGTTATAAAACAAGCAGGAATCTTTAAAAGATTTCCTGCTTGTTTTTATTTTATAATAACTTAACCGCTGCCTCTGCAACAAATATATTATATTACTCTTTCCGGCTTTTTTAGATTGCCTTAACCTTTACATTCTTGCTCAGTCCGCACTTACGGAAAAGCTTCTTATATGCGCTAAGCTTGCTCTTTGGTACTTTGACCGTAGTCTTTGAAGTGATACCGGCAAAGGTTTTCTTGCTCAACGTTTTGGATGTCAGCTTGGTTGTTTTGATCTTTAAAACCTTTAAATCCCTGCTGTTAGCAAAAGCATATGATCCAATTTTCTCAACTGATGTTCCAAGGGTGATCGTCTTTAAAACTTTTGTTCCTGCAAATGCCTTGGAACCAATTGTTTTAATACTTCCTCCGATCACAATATTATTATTTCCATCATATTCAGAGAATGTTCCACCTGCAAATGCTCCGGAATCAATGGACGTCAGCTTATAAGTCTGATTTCCATATTTTACTCCTTTCATATAGCTTTTCCAGCCTTTTGTGCCGAAAGCACCTGCATTGGTCCATGCTCCAAGAGATACTGGCCGGTTTCCGGCCTTTGTACTTGTAACACGGAAGGTACAATATGGATAATTATAAGTATCCTCAACAAAATAGGTTCCATTTTTGACTGGTTTTGTCTTCTTCTTTATGGATACCTTCAAATTTTTATCATAGTAAATTCTATCGTTTTCCATATTCTTTGGTACGATAATTTCTGTCAATTTATTCTCATTGCAAACAACAGAATTACATAAAGGACTTGCACTAAAATCCAGTTTCGTTAACCTGTTATTTGTACACACTACCCATACTAAGGCATTATTATGACTGGTATCCAACTGGGTCAACTGATTCTTTGCACATTCCAGCTTTACAAGCTGTTTATTATTTGTAAGATGCAACTGAGCCAGCTTATTATCAGAACAGACCAAACCTATAAGTTTTTCGTTTTTATCAACATTCAATTTTGTCAGTTTATTGGTATCGCAATACAAGTCTACAAGATCAAGATTCTTGGTAACATCAAGCTTCGTAAGTTTATTACTACTGCAAACAATTCTAGACAACTTCGTATTTTTACTGACATCTAATTTTATCAGTTTATTACTATCACACCACAGATCATGAAGTTTTGTATTTTTTGTAAGATTGAGTTTTGTCAATTTATTACTGCTGCAATACAACTCTACCAATTTTGTATTCTTACGAAGATCCAGACCAGTTAAGTTATTGCTGTCACAAGTTAATATCTCCAGTTTTACATTTTTGCTGACATCTAACTTTGTCAGTTTATTATCATAACAACTCAGTTCTTTTAATTTCGTTAATTTGGATACATTCAATTCTTTTATGCCGTTATGACCACAATTTACGAATTCCAGTTTTGTATTTTTGTGCAGGTCCAGTTTGGAAAGAGATTTCTGGCTTTCACATTCCAGTCTTTTCAATTCTGTAAACACACCAATACCGGTCAGATCATTATAAACATATTCATTTCCAGTTTCATCATAATGCTCCAGTTTTATTTCAGTAACTTTCTTAATCTCCGCTTTTGATAATACACCATCTTTGTTTCGGTCAATGTTCTTAGAAATATATTTCCGAAATCCTTCATCCGGGAAATTCGTTGAATTGATCTTCACATCCCCCTGTGCTGCATCAACTTTCCGCATACCTGCATTTCCCGATAACAGTGGTACTGCTACTAATGCTGCCAGTCCTCCGGCGATCAGCAGACGTTTTAATTTTGTCTGCAAAGCCAATTTGTTCATTTGTTTTTTGTTTCTCATATTGTCTCTCCTTCCAATTTCTTCTTTTTACTCTGGGTTGACACAAGCGCAAAAAAGACCCGAAACAGGATAATCTTCCATTATCCTGTTCCAGGTCTTCTCAACTGCAATTCTATATTTTATGGTATGCAAAAAAGCGCTATTTAAGCGTGCTGTGCTGTGCTGTGCTGTGCTGTGCTGTGCTGTGCTTAAGCCTTTTCCTTTCTGCATCCTTTGTCAATCCCTTTCGCAAAAAATTTACGAATTAAGTGTAGCACACCAAATGGTGAATGACAATTGTTAAAAATCACAGATTCTATGTGTTACAACAAATTAATACAACTCTACAGATTCCGGTGCAGCAGACGATGTTCTTTTCCGGCAAGAAAATGATCGTACAACTGGCGAACTGCCGGGTTTTCCTCGGAGAAACGGACATTGGAACTTGCGTCTGCATTGTACATACCTTCCATACGGCTCCGTCTGGTTCTTGGGCCTGCGCCGGATGGCTGACCACCACCCATGATACATCCTCGTCTGCACGCCATAACCTCAACGAAATCATAGCTTGCTTCGCCGGATCGGATACGGTCAAGCAACCGTCCTGCATTTGCAAGACCATGTACAACTGCGATCTTCACTTCTCTGCCATCTAACTCGATCGTTGCTTCCTTCGTTCCTTCAAATCCCCGGACACCTGTATAACTGATCTCACGGATCGTGTTATAGGATTTGTCCTCCGCAAGGCGACGGAGCACCGCTTCCGTTACACCACCTGTCGTTCCGAAGATCTTGCCTGCACCGGAAGCCACGGAAAATGGTGCATCTGCGGATTCATTTTCCAGTTCGGTAAACTGCAGTCCCATCTGCTTAATCATCCGCACAACCTCTGTCGTTGTGATGACATAATCGGTATCCTGTCTGCCATCCGTGAAATTATCCGGTCGGAGGATCTCTCCCTTCTTTGCTGTACAAGGCATGATCGATACAACCATCGTTCTCTTACCATCTTCTTTATCTTTCTCCGCAAAATAATCCTTGATCACTGCTGAGAACATTCCTTGTGGAGAACGGCAGGTTGACAGATTATCTGCAAATTCCGGATATTTTTCTTCACAATATTTGACCCAGCCTGGACAACAGGATGTGAATAACGGAAGCTTCTCATCCGATGCAAGACGCTTTGCAAATTCCTTTGATTCCTCCATAACCGTAAGATCGGCACCAAAGCTTGTGTCAAATACCATGTCAAATCCCATGATACGAAGTGCTGATACCAGCTTGCCAAAACAGTTCTCGCCCTTTGGTATACCGAAGTTATCTCCAACTGCCACACGGACTGCCGGTGCGATCTGTGCGACCACCCGGATGGACGGATCTTCGATCGCATCCCAGATATCGGTTACATTGGTACGGATCGAGATTGCTGCGGTCGGGCAGACAACTGCACATTGTCCGCATCCTACACAGTCTGTCTCTGCAAGCGGCTTGTCAAATGCCGGCTGCACCTTCATTTTCGAACCACGGAATGCAAAATCGATAACACCAAGTCCCTGAATCTCATCGCAGGTACGCACACAATCACCGCACAGGATACATTTATTTGGATCCCGGACGATAGATGGTGAACTCATATCGATCTTTTCTTCTTTTTTATTATTCAGGAAACGGACTGCATGCACACCAACCTTATAGGCAAGTGACTGGAGCGCCCACATGCCATTCTTCTGGCAGGTCGTACAGTCTCTGCAATGAGAGGATAACAACAGCTCGATAATAAGTTTTCTGTACTGCTGCACTTTCTTTGTATTCGTATAGATCACCATGCCCGCTCTCGGTGTCTCGGAGCATGCTGCAAATATTTTTCCTCTGTCATCTTCTACCACGCACATACGACATGCGCCATAAATGGATAATTCTGAATGATAACAGAATGTCGGGATATCGATCCCCGCCTTTCGGATCAGAGACAGAACATTCTTCTCGCCCTCGATCGGCACTTTGATTGAATTGATCGTAATATAATCCATGTTCGTCTCCCTCCTTAATTCTCTGTATATACTGCATGGAACGCACAATTATCGATACATGCACCACACTTGATGCATTTGGCTGTATCAATGACAAATGGTTTCCGGATCTCACCTGTGATCGCACCGACCGGACAGTTTCTCGCACATTTGGAACAGCCCTTACATGCTTCCGGATCGATCTTATAGCGAACCAGTGCTTTACAGTTTCCGGTTCTGCATCGTTTGTCAACCACATGCTCGATGTATTCCTGACGGAAATTCTTCAGCGTACTAAGTACCGGAAGAGCTGCACTCTTACCAAGTCCACAAAGGGCTGTGTCGGTGATTGCCTGTCCCAGTTCCTCTAACAGATCCAGATCCTCTAACGTACCATTTCCGGCAACGATCCGCTCCAGGATCTCAAGCATCCGCTTGGTTCCTTCACGGCATGGAACGCATTTGCCGCAGCTCTCGTTCTGTGTAAAGTTCATAAAGAAACGGGCTACCTCAACCAGACAGGTATTCTCATCCATAACAACCAGACCACCTGAACCGATCATCGCTCCTTTACTCTTTAATGAATCAAAATCCAGACTGACCTCCAGATCATCCGTCACCAGACAGCCACCGGATGGTCCACCGATCTGAACTGCCTTTAATGGGATGTCATCCTTTAAACCACCGCCGATATCATACACGATCTCACGTAGCTTTGTTCCCATCGGTACCTCGATCAGTCCCGTATTCTTTACACTTCCGGTCAATGCAAATGCCTTTGTTCCCGGACTTTTCTCCGGTCCGATCGACTTGTACCAGTCTGCACCATTTAAAATGATCATGGACACATTTGCATAGGTTTCTACATTGTTCAGAACCGTCGGCTTGGCAAATAAGCCCTGCTCTACGGTTCTCGGCGGCTTGGTTCTCGGCATTCCGCGCTGTCCCTCGATCGATGCCGTGAGCGCACTTCCTTCTCCGCAGACAAATGCTCCCGCACCACGATTGATATGTATATGGAAAGAGAAACCGGAGCCTAAGATATTCTCACCAAGGAAGCCAGCTTCCTCTGCCTGTGCGATCGCTGTCTTCAAACGGCTGACTGCCAGCGGATATTCTGCTCTTACATAGACATATCCCTCCTGTGCACCAACCGCATATGCAGCAATGATCATACCCTCTAACATCTTATGCGGATCGCCTTCCATCACGCTTCGATCCATAAACGCACCCGGATCTCCCTCATCACCATTGCAGACAACATATCGGATTTTCTCCGCCTGTCTGGCAACCTGCTGCCATTTGTATCCGGTCGGGAAACCACCGCCTCCACGTCCACGCAGATTGGAGTCACTGATGACCTGAATAACTTCCGAAGGCTCCATGGTAAATAACACCTTACGAAGTGCCTGATATCCACCGACCGCAAGATATTCATTGATATTTTCTGCATCGATATGTCCGCAGTTTTTCAGTACCAGTCTGGTCTGTTTCTTATAAAATGGAATTTCTTCCTGCTGTCTGTAGACAATACCATCCTTGTGATACATCAGACGCTCTACCGGTCTTCCGTGCAAGATCGTCTCGTTGAAGATCTCCTCGCAGTCTTCTTCCTTTACTTTTATGTAGATATAATTATATGGCTCGATCCGCACAAGCGGCCCCATCTCGCAGAAACCATGACAGCCGCTTTTCTTCACGCCGACATGACAGGATTCTTTTATAACTGTATCCTCCGCCTCCGGGACAAATTCTACCTTCACGCCCTCCGACTGCTTCGCCATCTCGCAGAACCGGTCGTATATTTTCTGAGAGCCACCCGCCAGACATCCGGTTCCTGCACAGACAAGGATTCTGTGTGAATCTGCATGCAGCATCTCTTCTGCCTGTTTTACTGCTGCGTCAAGCTCTGATGAATTTGTTATTCTATTCATTCGCACCCTCCTTCAATTCTGCTATCAATGCAGTTACCTTCTCCGGTGTCATAGCCGGATGAACAACATCGTTTACCGTCATGACCGGTGCGAGTCCGCATGCGCCAAGACATGATACTGTCTCTAATGTGAACATCATATCATCTGTTGTGTGTTTCTCTTTTGACAATCCAAGTTCTTTATACAATTGATTTAAGATATCCATGGATTTTCTGACATGGCATGCGGTTCCATCGCACACCTTAAGAATAAACTTTCCTTTTGCATCAAATGAAAAGTTCTCATAGAATGTTGCTACGCTGTAAGCTTTTGCCTCTGCGATATTCAGTTTGTCCGCCACATATCGTAATAATTCCGGCGGAAGATACTTATATTCGCTCTGAATATCCTGAATGATCGGGATCAGAAATCTTGGCTCTGTCCCATATGCAGCAATAATCTTATCAGCCTCATCGTAGTAAGATTGTTCCAGCATGTATTACCCTCCGTGCTTTGTCCCATTGTTGGGAATTTTTATCAATACCTCATATACAAATGATAACATTTTTCAATAGGATTTGCACGAAGATTTTGGATTGAAAAATAA
>ULOS01004435.1_pt1 | contig 35629 bp, 29 predicted proteins | sample 1952701 | NCBI WGS metagenome assembly ULOS01 (sample SAMEA4835607, study PRJEB28245) | human gut metagenome | biome: gut microbiome; material: fecal sample | place: Denmark | collected 2008 | reverse complement strand
TGTGGTCTGGATGCCGTAACAACCGACTGTGTAAATGATATTCTGACAAAATCAGGAAAGATCTATACCGTTTTGAAGATTGATGAAGTAAGTAACCTTGGTGCTGCCAGAATCCGTATCCGTTCACTGATCAGTGCAGTTAATTCCAGAAAGGAACAGAACTACAAGACCTGCCCGTCAAGCAGTGCGATCAACCGAATCGAATTTACCAAGGATATGATGAAAGACTACACCGTTCTTGCTCCACAGATGTCACCGATCCATTTCAATCTGCTGGAATCTGCATTCAAGGTTATGGGACTCAATATCGAGATCCTGCCGGATGCAACCAAGGAAACAATCGATGTCGGATTAAAATATGTAAATAACGATGCCTGTTATCCTTCTCTGATCGTCGTTGGTCAGTTGATGAGTGCCATCACATCCGGTAAATATGATGTAAATAAACTTGCAGTTATCATGAGCCAGACCGGTGGTGGCTGCCGTGCAACCAACTATGTCGGATTTATCAGACGTGCGCTTGCAAAAGCAGGTTACGGCCAGATCCCTGTAATTGCATTATCAGCTCAGGGATTTGAGAAGAACTCCGGTTTCCCTATCACCTTAAAGCTTGCAAAGCGGGCAATTCAGGCACTTGTCTATGGTGATGTCTTCATGCGTTGTCTTTACCATACAAGACCATACGAGAAAGAACCGGGATCTGCAAATGCGATCCATGAAAAATGGGAAAAGATCTGTAAGAAGACACTGGAAGAAACAGGAAGCACCGCAAAATTCAAAAAGAATATCAACGGAATCGTACATGACTTCGATACTCTCCCGCTTCTTGACATCAAGAAGCCAAGAGTCGGTATCGTTGGAGAGATCCTTGTAAAGTTCCTTCCATCTGCCAACAACCATCTGGTTGATCTGCTGGAATCAGAAGGTGCTGAAGCTGTTATGCCGGATCTGCTCGATTTCTTCATGTACTGCTTCTACAACAGTAATTATAAATATGAATATCTGGGCAAGACACACAAAGGCGCAATCATCGGAAATGCAGCCATCTCGCTCCTTGAGCATATGAGAAAGCCTGCAACTGATGCTTTAAAGGCAAGCAAACGTTTTGATCCACCTACACCGATCACGCATCTTGCAGAATATGCCAGACCTTTTGTATCCATCGGTAACCAAACCGGTGAAGGCTGGTTCTTAACAGGTGAAATGATCGAGCTGATCAACAGCGGTGCCGCAAATATTGTCTGTGCACAGCCATTTGCCTGTCTGCCAAACCACATTGTCGGCAAGGGTGTTATCAAGCATCTTCGTGAGGCTTATCCGGATGCTAACATTGTGGCAGTCGACTACGATCCTGGGGCATCCGAGGTTAACCAGATCAACCGTATTAAGCTGATGCTGGCAGCGGCCAACAAGAAGCTCCGGTAACAAAATACATGCAGTTATAGCTTACAATATAAAAAACAGCTACATATATCTTCTATTCCGCAGATCACTTATGTTCTGTTTTTCACGTAACGGTACTAAATTCACCGCTCTTGCGGTTCATTAAGGACCGACGTGAAAAAAGGTCTGCTTCATAGAGATATTTGTAGCTGTTTTTATTTACCCTTTTTTCTGCATGTATTTTGTTCTTATAGTAAGATAATATCTTACATCATCCGCATAGGGATGCCACGTTCACTTAAATACTTCTTCAAATCTGATATTTCAAGCTCTTTGTAATGGAATAATGATGCTGCGAGTGCAGCTTCTGCTTTTCCTTCTGTCAGTGCGTCGTAGAAGTGTTCTTTGGTTCCTGCTCCACCGGAAGCAATAACCGGTACATTTACATTCTCTGCAATCGTTCTGGTAAGGTCGATATCGTATCCGGCTTTCGTACCATCACAATCCATACTGGTAAGAAGGATTTCTCCTGCACCGAGTTCAACTGCTTTCATTGCCCATTCTACTGCATCGATACCACAGTCAATTCTACCGCCATGCTTGAAGATATTCCAACCGCCATCCGGTCGTTTCTTTGCATCAATGGCAAGAACTACGCATTGACTTCCGAACTTATCGGCTGCTTCTGCGATCAGATTCGGATTGTCGATCGCTGCTGAATTAACCGATACCTTATCTGCACCTTCGCGGAGAATGGCTTTGAAATCATCAACGGTACGGATACCACCGCCAACCGTAAATGGAATAAAGATCGTCTCAGCCACACGTCTGACCATATCTACTACGATATTTCTCTGATCGGAGGATGCAGTGATATCTAAGAATACAAGCTCGTCCGCACCGGCTTTATCATAAGCTGAAGCAACCTGAACCGGATCTCCGGCATCTACCAGATTTACAAAATTAATACCCTTTACAACTCGTCCGTTTTTCACATCCAGACATGGAATAATTCTCTTTGTATGCATGATTACGCCTCCAATTCTATAAAATTCTTCAGGATCTGAAGTCCAACGGTTGAACTTTTCTCCGGATGGAACTGGCAGGCAAATACATTGCCATGTTCGATCGAAGCATGGATATTCGTTGAATAAAATGTGGATGCAGCTACATCTTCCTCATGATCTGCCTTCAGATAATACGAATGAACGAAATATACATATGGATGTTCCGGAAGTCCTTTAAATAACCTTGCTTTCGGATTGATATCAAGTGAGTTCCATCCGATCTGTGGAATCTTAAGTCCCGGTGCATCCGGAATCCTGAGGATCTGTCCATCTACGATTCCCAATCCTGTTACTCCCGGTGTCTCCTCGCTTGTCTTAAATAATAACTGAAGTCCAAGACAGATACCCAGAAATGGTTTTCCCGAATCAACGACATCATAAATAACATTTTTCAATCCATATTCATTGATCTTTCCCATTGCATCGCCAAAACTTCCAACGCCCGGAAGAATGACTCCGGAGCTGTCCATAATGACATCCCTGTCTCTTGTAATTATGGCTTCTTCGCCAAGAAATTGTACGGCTTTTTCGACGCTTTTGATGTTACCTGCATCGTAATCAATAATCGCTATCATTTGTCTATTTCCTTTCAAATCAGGTATATTTATCAGCATCACTATGCAAATATTTTAACTACAAATCAAACAGTGGTATTATATCATAAAAAAATATATGTGTCTAACCGGAATGACTGGTGAAAAATGATTGTTTATTCTGCAAATTTGTATACTTAAATACCAGTACATCTTTTATTTTTTAATAATGATTGCCTATTTTGGGCTCCTTTTCGGCTCCTTTTTGGCTCCTTCGTTTTTATCGTTTGTTATATCGTTTATTTTTATCGTTTGTTTTTTCGCAAATTCAAGCAATAAACGGGTTTTATCTGGATTATAACTTTCCTCAACTATTAAGTACAGCACAAACTCGTATTTCTATTCTGCTTCTTTCAAGCTGTTATATATTTCATCCGAAAAAATACCAAGTACTTTTCTCTTCATTTCATCATTGCTTAGTAATAAGCTGAAAAAGTCTTGATTCTGCTCCAATCCTTCTATTAATGCATCATCTATGTTGTCAAAATATGCAAATTCAAAATCTTTTTCTGTATTGTTCTTTGCTGATGTTTTTAGTTTCTCAGATTTCATCATAATGTCTTTTATCTGAAGCATTGCTTTTACTGCTACATCATTATCATATTCTTTTCCTGCTATGCTGTTGATTTCTGCTATTATCTGTGATAGCTTCTCCTCTTTATCTTCTGATAACACAAAATGGTCTGCTGTCGGAAGTTTCGTAACAGGATCAGATTTTAATTTTGATTTATGTTCGGCTTTCTTCTTCTGAACAAAATTCATAGCTGTTATCTTTCCATCTAAATTAAATCCACCGCCTGGGTGCTTTATATTTACATATGCAAGCAATAAAGCTATAAATCTATATTTCTTGTGTAGTTCAATATCTTCAAAACACGATACCTGTAATAAAAATTCATAGAAACGCACAAATCGCCTCATTGTCATTACAAGCTCTTTTTGTTCTTCATAATCAAGTTTATCTATGTTCTTCTTTACTTTCTGGAATAAGAATGTTAATCGTTTCTTTTCCTTTGCTGTAATATCATCTTTATATAAAATTTCATTTGCATCTTCTATATCCAATGGATCTATTACTGTATATCCATCTATTTTTGCTTCTAAATCATAGATCGCAGATGGTGTAACAGAATTGGATAAAAGTGTTGTTGTGTAATATTTTGAAAATGCCGCCTGTATATCTTCATAGTCATTTACAAAATCAAGTATAAATGTTTTCTTGTCGTATGGTGGACAGATTCTATTAAGTCTTGATAATGTCTGTACAGCATTTACACCTCTTAATTTTTTAAGAATGTACATTGCACATAATTTAGGTTGATCAAAGCCTGTCTGATACTTATTCGCAACAAGCAATACCTTATAATCATCCTTTTCAAATTCTGTTGGTAATTTATCTTCACTGAATCCGTTTAGTCCTGCTTCTGTATATTCCTTTTCATCATCTTTTAATTTCACTTTTCCAGAAAATGCCACTAATGCATGAATATTATTATATCCTTTTTTGTTTATGTACTCTTCAAATGCTTGACGATATTTTACAGCACTTTCTCTTGAATTAGTTATTACCATAGCTTTTGCAGTTCCACCAATCTCATCCATTACTGTTGTTCTGAAATGTTCAACAATAACTTCTATTCTTTGTGCTATATTGGTTTCATGCAATTCAACAAATCTTGCGATCTGTCTTTTTGCACTGTTTGTCTTACATTTTGGATCTTCGGCAATTTCTTTATTAATCTGGTAATAGGTCTTATAGGTTGTGTAATTTTGTAACACATCAAGAATAAAGCCTTCTTCTATTGCCTGCTTCATAGAATAGATATGAAATGCTTCTCTTTGTCCTTTTTTATTTACCCTACCAAATAACTGTATTGTGGTTGGCTTTGGTGTTGCTGTAAATGCAAATACAGATACATTTTCTTGTTTTCCATGCTTTGCAATTTCTTCTACAATTAAATCCTCAGTTGTACTTTCATCTATACTTACTTCACCAGATCCAAGTGTCATTGTCACAGCCGCCATATCTTTTCCTGCTGTTGATGAATGTGCTTCGTCTATGATTACTGCAAACTTCTTATTTTTCAAATTAGCCACATCATCTACAATATATGGAAATTTCTGAATAGTTGTTGCTATAATCTTTGTATTTCCATCAAGAGCAATAGCAAGATCGGACGAGTTACATTTTTCATCCATAACTTTTATAAGTCCAGATTTATGCTCCATCCCCATAATTGCCGCTTGTAACTGTCTATCTACAACTATCCTATCAGTAACAATAATGATATTATCAAAAATAATTTTGTTATCCGCATCATGAAGTGAAGATAATCGGTAAGCAAGCCAAGCAATAGAATTTGTTTTTCCAGATCCGGCAGAATGTTGTATTAAATAATTCTGTGTAGAACCATTTTCATATACATCTGCAAGTATCTTGTGTAATACATCTCTTTGATGGAATCGAGGAAAAATAATATTTTCTTTTATCTTCTTTTTACCAGTAGCCTCATCTTCCTTTTCTCTCACTTCAATAAACATAAATTTGCTTATGATTTCAAGAATAGAATCCTTTGTAAGTACATCTTCCCACATATAGAAAACACTATATTTATCTTCAAATATTGGATTTCCTGCACCTGCATTGACACCTTCACCATTACCCATATTAAAAGGTAAAAAGAATGTTGCATCTTTTTCAAGTTTGGTTGTCATATAAACCTGTTCTAAATCCATTGCAAAATTTACTAATGCACCAGCCTTGAATAAAAATAGTCTTGTCTTTGGATTTCTTTCTGTTCTGTACTGATAAATAGCATCTTCATAGCTTTGTCCTGCTACATTACATTTTAATTCAAATGTCATAATAGCAAGTCCATTTAAAAATATTACAAGATCTATTCTTTCTTTATCAGATGCCCAGACTTCCTCCATAACAGAGAATACATTTTTTTCATATTTTTCAACAAGTTCTTTGTTAAAGTCTGTTGCAGGTTTTGTATACATCAAATCAAGTTTTATATTTGAAATTTCTATACCATGCCTTAAAACATCAAGTAAGCTACTACGTGCCTTTGTAACTTCTGCATTGATATAACTTGCAAGTGTTTCTTCTAAATCCTGCTTATATACTTTTCTTAATGCTTCCATTTCATCTGGTTGTGTGTCATTCAAAAATTTGAATAACATTTCTCTATCCATTGCATGTAAGCGGTCATATTCTTTATCTTTTCTTACAACATAACCATTGTTATTTTTTAGATAGTCCATGATGAAATGTTGATACTGCTTTTCAGTCAATATTTCATTCATTTGTACTTCCTCCACTAATATGCTTTTAATCTTTTAATAAACTGTCTTGCAAATAACAACGCAATTTGATCACAAGTATATTTTGATGAATCAATCGCCTGTATATCTGCTATTGATGGATATTTTTCTTTTAACTGTTCAATCGTTATATTATGTAAAATTGGAAGAATCAATTTTTGTCCGTTCTGATTCTGTCTATTCAAAAATTCTGATAGTTCTCTTTCTGTCCATTCTCTACCAAAGAAATTTGTTGATATAACAATAATTGCAAATTCTGATTTTTTAGTTCCTTCAAGAATCTTATCCTTGAATTTATCGCCCCATTCTAATGTTTCTTTATCATAGAATATCTTAACTCCTAATTTATTAAGCGAGTTGTACAATTCTTCTATAAGAGCTTCTTTGTCTGCATTAGCATGAGAAATAAACACATCATATTCTGGTAGCATTTTTGCTTTATATTTTGGCACCTCCACAGTTGATATGCCATTCATTTTATTTATAAAATCTTTATCCCCACTTATACTTTCCAATGCCGCTACTAACTGATCGTATTTTCTTTGAAACAACCATGTATCAATTTTTTGACTTAATGGATGCTCCTTTAAATATTTGTTATAAAAAATATCGACATCATTCATCCAAACTTCATGTCTTTTTTTATTTTCACCTATTGTTCCATTAATTGCACCATATGATGCTGTTCTTGACGGATTTTCGTCATTTACTTTTGTTCGTTGCACAAGTGCATTTAATTCTTCTTCAAATGCCATATCTATTTGACCTCCTTCTTTCCTGTCACATACTCATATATAAGCGACTTCTTATACTGTTCAAGTGTATCTAACTGCTCTTTTTTCTCTTCGATAGCACCATCTATATTTACACATTTGTTATCCAAATACTGAATAATTTTTCGTTGTGTGTTTAAGGTTGGAATAAAAAATTTTAATTTTTCTATTGTTTTAACCCCTAATGTTTCTTGTGTTCCATAAGTCCATGATTGTTCCATCTGTGTAACAACATAATCAGATTGAAATCCGTAATATATAAATTTAGGTATAACTAATCCATTACATCGTACAGCGGCCAATGGAACCCAAATATTAAATTTTCTATTATCATCTACCATTGCAACTTGCCCTGTTCCAGCCCCCAATTTAACAACCAAAATATCATTTAACTGTGGTTTATACCTTTTCTCACATTCTGTACAATATTCCTCAGATATGTAACCTCTCATTAAGTTAAAATCTATTTTTCCATCTACTATTGCTGTTGCCGATATATATGGTATCCCTGTATCACATAATTCTGGACTTTCATGTGGACCATCTATTATTGGCATAGCAACAAGCAACTTTAATTTTTTACATTCCCATTGCTCATCTGTCGTATTTGTAAAATCTACTTGTGTGCCATTTATATTGATGTTAATTAATCCTTTTGTTACTGCTTCTGTGATAATTGATTTTTTGTATTCTTCAAGTGTTTCTATTTGCTTTTCAATATCCGTATGCAATGCATCTATTTCAGCACATTTTTTATCAAGAAAATCTGCTATTTTCGTTTGTATATCCTTTGGTGGAATAATAATAGGTAAATTCATAAATTCATCAGCCGAAATTGAAAATCTTACATTCTTTGAATATCTTTTATACTTTCTATCAACAAATACAGTTTTAAAATAATAATCAATATATTTTGGAAACAAATGTGCTTTACACTTAATACATTTATATGCTGGTGAAATCATTCCATCAAAATTGCTTATTCCAGAAAATACAGCCGAACAGTCTAAATCAAACAAACACATTACAAGATCATCTTTATTAACCTTTTGGTAAGTGGACAATGACGCAGGTACTTTTCCTGTTTGTTCACCATCATTTATAGCTTTAATTCCGTATTTTGTTAATGATAACAACTGTGTTTCTACCCATTTTGTTCCAATTATTTCTTTACTCAACACAAAATTATATTTATTCTTTAAAACTTTCCAATTTTCTGAAATTTTACCAACCCATTCTATTCCACTATCTTTCATTTCTGCCATATTAATTACCTCCGAATAATTTTTTAATTCTTGAATCAACGGAAGCCTCTAATTCATTAAATCTTTTGGCAAGTTCATCACTTGATACTGGAGCTTGATATTTATAAAAATATCTTGTGAATGGTATTTCTGCACCAGTCTTTATTACAGGATTCTTCTTACCTAAATCTTCTTCAAAAAATGCCTTTGCATCTGGTACATGTGGTAATACTTCACTTGCCATATAATCATCAATATTTGTTTCCCATGGTACTATTTCTGTATCTTTTGTTTCTGTATCATAAATTACATTGCCTTTTTTATCTTTTTGAATATCTGCTGTTTTATCCATTACTGATAAACCTTTTATGATTTTATCAGCAATCTTTTTTAAATCTTTTGCATCTAAAATAATTCCAGATAGAATATTATTTACCACTGGTGTAAATGTTTCTGGATTCTTATATACCTTGTCAGATACAACATTATTTAGAGCATCAACAATAGCATCATATATAGGCTTATTTTTCTTAAAATTATCTAATTTATTCTTATCCTTACCTGTCAATTCATCCATATTTTCAAGTTCATCAACTTTTGCTTCATCATAGAGAGTTGATAACGCACCACTTGAAAGCATTGCCTTTATTCTATCTTCTGTTATTGCATAGCTTCTTTGAAGTGGTTGCATAACTGCATATTCACGATAGATAAATTCTGTATTATCATAAATCTGGCAATGCTCATTTTCTTTAAAGTCTGCATATAACTTTGTAATTTTAATTCTATCTTCTGGTGTAATCTCTTTTCGTTTATTACCTAATGTTTTTCTTAAAGAGTGTGCAAAACTTGATGCATCAATAAGCTGTATTTTGCCTTTTCTTTCTGCTCTTTTATTTTTAGAAAGTACCCAAATATATGTAGCAATTCCAGTATTGTAAAACATATCTGTACTTAACTGGATAATTGCTTCTATATAGTCATTTTCAAGCAACCATCTTCTGATCTGTGATTCACCAGATGATGTACCACCACTAAATAAAGGTGAACCATTTTCAATAATAGCGGCTCTACCACATTCATCATCCATCTTATTTATTGCAGACTGAATAAACAATAGCTGCATATCTCCAGAACTTGGTGCTCCTGCTGGGAATCTTCCAGATGTTCCATTTAATATTTCTGCCTTTACTGCCTCTTCGTCACCTTCTGGTGCATCCTTGCCACCCCATGGTTGTCCAAATGGGGGATTTTCTATAACAAATCTCATCTTTGTATCTGTAAAGCAATCTGCTTTCATTGTGTCTTGTAATTTGATATTATCCGCATTTTGTCCACGAATAAGCATTTCTGCAAGACTCATAGCATAAGACTCTGGATTTACTTCTTGTGAAAATAATCTTACATCTGCTGTCGGATTAAAACGTTTAATATAATTGTTTGCAGTTGAAAGCATACCGCCAGTTCCAGCGGCTTGATCTAATATTGTTACAATTTTTCCATCATCAAATATATCATCACAACCTTCTGCAAGTAGAATTGAAACCATTGCTTTTATAATATCTCTACCTGTGTAATGGTCACCAGCTTCGGCATTTTCAGAGAATTTTCTAATAAGTTCCTCAAAGATATATCCCATTTTCATATTATCAATGGTTTTGGGATCTAAATCTATTTCGCTAAATGCTTTTACTACTGCTAAAAGTCTGTTATGCTTGTCCATCTTATCAATCTGTTTGTCAAATTCAAGATTTTTTATAATGTCTTGAATATTGGCGGAAAAGCCATTAATATAGCTTTTAAAATTTGATGCAAGATGATCCGCATCATTTACAAGCTCTGCTAATGTAAATTCACTTGTATTATAAAACTGATAGCCAGAAATCTTATACATAGCCTTTGCAGGATATGTCGGCATCTTTTTATATTGTGCAACAACAGCATCTTTTGTTTCCTGTAATGCACATTCAAAACGTCTAATAATTACCATAGGAATTATTACATCTTTGTATTTATCACTTTGATATGGCCCTCTTAATTTATTTGCAATAGACCATATAAAATTAACTTCTGCTGATACATCAATAGGATTATCATCCCAAAATTCTTCAATCTTACTAATATCTGCCATTATAAAAAGAACTCCTTTTGTCTTTCTTTTAGTATATAAAATTGTATACACAAAAATACGTACATCTTTATTTGCGTTATTTTTTATTATACTACATATTTGCTTTTATTTCTTCATATTTCTATGCTGTACACCATGATAAAAATACAACTCTCTTTATTTTAAATAAAAATTTACCGAACAAAAAAGGCACACCAGATACCTCCACATCTGATATGCCTTATCCATACATTCATATTTAATTTGCCCTAATTCTATTTCAGCGCAAATATGGTAATATGCTGCTTTTACTTTCTTCCCTACAACCGCAGCTTTGTTCCTTTACTGCCGCGTTTACATGCTTTGATTCGTGTAAACAGGATCTCTGTGTTATCTACAAAGAAGCTGTCCTTTGTGCTGCCGACTGCTACTTCTTCGATCTCATCATCGTCGGTGATATTTACCAGGCGGATGCAGCCTGCGCCTTTTCCCTTGACCGGGATCTCGCTGATCTGGATTCTTGCATAGTAGCCAAGCATACTCTTTACAACGATGAAATCTTCCATCTCGGCATCATGGATAAAGATGATATCTTCTTCCTGCTTGGACGCTGCGATCATCTTACGAAGTACATCGTAGTTATTTCCCGGAACCAGCTTTGCCTGACCATGCTTGGTCACAAATAACAGGTTCTTATCTATGATCTGCTCGAGGCAGCACATATATAATATGTTTTCATTTCCATTCATATTGCAGAATTCAAAGATCTGAATACCCTTATCCGACAATCTGCCGATCAGACCGGAACCATTTCCCTTTTTACCGGTATTCTTCTTTGCCTGAAGCTTGATGATATCAGCAACCTTGATCATATACATCTGATTATTATCTGCAAATACACCGACACGTTCTGTGTTCTTACATTTGAATGAGAACCGGTAGTCTTTGTCGATCTGCGCTTTGTTTTTATCATAAAGATTGGCATCAACGACCTTGATATAGTAGAAACGATCGAGAAGTACAGCAACCTCTGTCTCGACTGCCTGTGCCTTCTTAACGACAACTTCGCCACAGTCTGCGATCATAGTCTTTCTTGGAATCGCATATTTCTCCTTAATCTCTAACATATCTGCGATCATCTGCTTCTTCATATTGCTCTTGCTTTCAAGCAGCTTTGAATACTTCTTGATCAGCTTCTCTGCATCTTCCAGTTCTTTCTTAAGGGCATTTACTTCCAGACCGATGAGCTTCTGTAAACGCATGGCAAGGATCGCATCTGCCTGTTTCTCGGTAAAGCATAAGAACTTTGCATCTGCCTCTGAACCTTTGAACCGGAATGTAATGTTGGAGGTATCTCCATGCATCAGACATGCCTTTGCATCCGCTACCTTCTTACTTCCACGCAGAATCTCTATGATCAGGTCGATACAGTCAACCGCTGTAAGAAGACCGGTCTTGATCTCCCGTACTTCCATCTGATTTTCTAACAACTTCGTGTATTTAGTATTGTATAGTCCGTATATGAAATCTGTATAGATTGACAGGATCCGCTTCAGTCCCATGACCTCCGGCTTGCCGTCATAAATACAGTTGATATTTACACCAAAGGTATCCTCAAGTCCTGCCTTTTTATATAAAATATTAATGATATTCCGGATTTCTTCATCTGTTGTACCCTTCTTTACATCGATACACAAACATTCTCCGTTCTTATCTCCACGGTCAGCGATATCTACAACGGCCGGTAATTCACGGTTTCTGGTAAGCTCTGCAACCGTATCCAAGAACTTCGCTGTTCCACCGATCATCGTAAACGGGATCTCGGTTACACAGATACTTTTTCTTCCATGACCGATATCACGGATCTCCACCTTACCTCTGACCTTGATCCTGCCAAGTCCTGTTTCATAGACCTGCATCAGATCTTCCTTGGATGCATTGATGATACCGCCGGTTGCGAAATCCGGTCCTTTCATCACATCTAACAGATTCTCAAGCGGTACTTCCGGATCATTCAGATACATCACGGTTGCATCGATCACTTCTCCGAGATTATGTGTCGGAATATTGGTTGCCATACCAACTGCAATTCCGGTCGAACCACTGACTAGGATATTCGGAACCTGAAACGGAAGAAATGTAGGCTCTGTCTCTGTTCCGTCGAAGTTTGGAATAAACTGATCCTTAAAGAAAGACAGATCCTTCATGCAGACATCCTCGGTATATTTGGATATTCTTGCCTCGGTATATCGCATTGCCGCTGCACCGGAGCCATCTACCGAACCAAAGTTACCATGCGGATCTACAAGCGGGATCGGAAGCTTCCAGTTCTGCGCCATATTTACAAGACCTTCATAGATTGAACTGTCTCCATGTGGGTGATATTTACCCATCGTATCACCGACGATTCTCGCACATTTACGATGTGGCTTATCTGAACCTGCCAGACCATTTAATGAATACAGGATACGGCGCTGTACCGGCTTTAAACCGTCCCTGACATCAGGGAGCGCACGTTCTGTTATAACGCTCATGGAATAATCTACATAGGATTGTCCCATTTCACTTTCATAATCAACATTTAAGATTTTTTCAGACATAGATTTCCTCTTTCCTCTTAGATATCAAGCACTGCATCTGTACTGTGTGTCTCAATATATTCTCGTCTCGGTGCTACTTCTGTTCCCATCAACGTCTGTGTCAGCTTATTTGCTTCCACGATACTGTTGATCGATACCTGCTTTAACACACGGCTCTCCGGGTTCATCGTTGTCTCATAGAGCTGGTCTGCATCCATTTCTCCAAGACCTTTGTAACGCTGGATCGTGAATTTACCGGTATGCTTCTTTCGATAACGGTTCAGTTCTTCATCTGAATACAGATACTGCATATGCTTGCCCTCGCCCACTCTGTAAAGCGGCGGGATTGCGATATAGATGTGACCCTCATTGATCAGATCCGGATAAAACCGATAGAAAAATGTCAGAAGCAATGTAGCGATATGCGCGCCATCGACATCGGCATCAGTCATAATGATGATCTTGTCATAGTTTAATTTATTAATATCAAAATCGTTGCCATAGCCCTGCATAAAGCCGCATCCAAATGCATTAATAAGTGCTTTGATCTCGGCATTCTCAAGAACCTTGGCTACTGTTTTCTTCTCTACGTTTAAGATCTTACCACGAAGTGGCAGGATTGCCTGATATTTACGGTTTCTGGCTGTTTTAGCAGAGCCGCCGGCAGAATCACCCTCGACTATGAAAATCTCGCATTTGGACGAATCATTGGATTCCTGCTTGGCAAGCTTTCCATTTCCTTCAAAGGAGAATTTATTCAGATTGATCTTGGATTTTTCCAGAGCCTTCTTCTTAGACAGGCTGACTGCACGATCACAGATATCCTTTAAGACATCGTAGTTACGGTCAAAATAAACGGTAAGCTGTTCTTTTACAATATCATCGACTGCCTTTGTAACGTCTGTATTCGACAGCTTCGTCTTCGTCTGCCCTTCAAACTGCGGATCCGGATGCTTTACAGATATGATTGCCTGCATACCGGAACGGATATCCGCACCACTTAAGTTCGCATCCTTTTCCTTTAATAACCCAAGCTCATTTCTTGCATACGAGTTGATCAGCTTTGCAAATCCTGACTTGAAACCTGTTACATGTGTTCCGCCTTCCGGATTCGTGATATTATTTGTAAAACCGATGATGTTTTCTTCCCCATCCTCTGTCATAACGAATACGATATCAGCAGTTATATTCTCTTTCTCTCCACTGATCGCAATGATCGGTGAAGTATGTGTAAGTCCTTCCGATATATCCTCTACAAATGCGGACAGACCGCCCGGCTGATGGAATACGACCGGTTTCTTGCCGTCTCTCTTATTATGAAATGTGATCGTAAGCTCCGGATTCAGATATGCCGTTTCCTTGATTCTCTGCATGATCGCATCGGCTTTGAATTTTACTGTTTCAAAAATCGTATCATCCGGATATAGGGTTACCTTTGTTCCGGTTCGTTTCTCTTTTAACCGGGTACGCGGCAGATTTCCTTCCGGAGTCAGCTCCGTTACCGGAACGCCATACTCATAGCTGTCCGTGTAGAGATATCCGTCTCTTGCGACCTCAACCAGCAGCTTCTTTGATAATGCATTTACAACAGCAGAACCTACACCATGAAGACCACCACTGATCTTATATGTGGAGCTGTTGAACTTACCACCGGCATGCAGTACGGTATATACGACACGTTCCGCAGGTATTCCCTCTGTCTCATGTATATCAACAGGAACACCCCGTCCATCATCTGACACGGTCGCTGAACCGTCTTCATTGATACTGACATATATATTTTTACAATAACCTGCAAGGTGCTCGTCCACGGAGTTATCGATCAGCTCCTGAATCAGATGGTTCAGACCGCTTCTTCCGGTGTTACCGATATACATACCCGGTCTGAGTCTTACAGGCTCCAGTCCCTTCAGCACCTCTATATTTTTTGCACTATACGACATAACATTTCCTCTCTATCCACATAATCATTGATTAGTATATTCTGTATTCCATTTTTTTGCAAAGAAATTATTCTGTTTCTTTCTTTTCAATACCGATTTTTTCTTCGATATCGTCTGTCTCCCCGATGATATCCAGATCAAAATAGAATACAACTCCATCTTTTACATTATACACACCATAACACTTCTTATGTGCCTGCATGGTAGCCGCGACAATGGACAGACCGATGCCGCTTCCGCCATATTCTCTGGTCCTTGCCTTATCTACCTTGTAGAACTTGATGAACAGCTTCTCCAGTTCGCCCTCCGGTACATTTGGTCCCTGATCATATACATAGACACGGAGATTTCCAAGGATCGATCCTTCTTCATATGTGTCTCCCGGTTTTTCATACATATATTTTTCTGTCCAGACACGGACTTCTTTCTCTTTATAGCAGTAATGGATCGCATTTGTCAGATAATTACGGAAGACTTCTTCGATCATGAATTCGTCCGCATAGACATTGATCGGATCTACATCATCATAAACGATCGTAACCTGACTCTGCTCTGCAAGGATTGCAGACGAATCGATGGAATTATGGATCAGATCAACGATATTGAACATTTCCTTATTCACTCGGTTCTGCCCGAATTCTATCTCATTCAGATCAAGTAACTGCTTTACCAGCTTATTCATCTTGTTTGCTTCATCAACAATGACATCACAGTAAAAATTCTTACTTTCTTCATCATCATTGATATTATCCCGCAAGCCTTCTGCATAACCCTGTACCAGTGCGATTGGTGTCTTTAATTCATGTGATACATGTGACAGGAATTCCTTACGCATCTCGTCAATCTTGATCTTCTCATCAATTTCCACCTGAAGCTTCTGGTTTGTCTCCTTAAGCTCCGTCAGCGTCTTATTCAGCTTATACGACAGATCATTCATATAACAGGACAGCTCACCGATCTCATCATTGGACGGATGCTCGATCCTTGCATCAAAATCAAGAGTTGCCATTCGTTTTGCAACCCTGGTAAGCCGTTTGATCGGTCCGGCAAATATCTCACTGACAAAATACATCAGAATACAACTGATGATTGCTGTTGTAATCAGTACAGCCATAAAATATTTGATCGTTGTCTGGATCGTGGAATCCACTCTGGCAATTGTGGTACGCACGATAATAACAAATCCATTATCCAGAAATCCGAGCAGATCAAAATAACTCTGAGCTGTATCCTTATCCTTTGTGATCTGTATCTTATAATCCTTATGCTTCTCGACCTCTTCCCGTTCGATCTGGGAATTATTCGCATCTATACTGTCTGAGAACATCAGGAACTCACCGATACTTTTCAGATTGTTAAATACAGCCGTATCCTCATTTACCGTTGTATAGATCTTCATATGAACATCATCCACAATATAGATCATCGCATCGGATTTATTCTCGAGCAGGCTCTCCATGCTGTCAAGGTCATAGCTGCCATCTCTGTTCTTATTTGATGAATCTTTGAAAAAAGCATCACATTCCTGATAGGTCTGGATCAGATTATTTTTCAGTTCATTGTAATAATATTTTTTAATGAAGATAACGGACAAAATGCCTGACAGCAGGATCATCACAGTAATGATCGCCATCAGACAAAGTGTTATCTTACTCCTTATCGACCTTTTTCTCATCATCCACCTCGAACTTATATCCCATGCCCCAGATCGTCTTGATATAGTCACCTTTATCCTTCAACTTGCTTCTGAGCTTCTTTACATGGGTATCGATCGTTCTGGCATCTCCAAAATAATCATAATTCCATACATTATTCAGTATCTTCTCTCTGGATAATGCAACTCCTTTATTCACCATAAAATAATTCAACAGCTCAAATTCTTTATAACTGAGCTCGATCGGTTCTCCATCGATCGTTACGATATGGGCTGCAAGATCCATCGTGATACCGCCTGCTGAGATCACACTGTCAGCCGGTACATCACTGGTTCTTCTTAAGATTGCTTCTACTCTGGCAACCAGGATCTTCGGACTGAACGGCTTCGTGATATATTCATCAATACCAAGTTCAAATCCCAGAAGTTCATCTCTTTCATCTGACTTTGCAGTCAGCATGATGATCGGAACCTGTGAGAACTTCCGTATCTCCTTACAGGTCTCCCAGCCATCCATCTTCGGCATCATAACATCTAAAATGATCAGTCCGATGTCTTTATTATTCATAAAGATATCAACCGCTTCTTCACCGTCTCCTGCTTCCAGAACGATATATCCTTTCTTACTCAGGAAATCCTTGACCAACTTACGCATTCTGCTCTCATCGTCAACTACCAATATCTTTATACTATCCATATGCGACCTCCTGTTATTTCCATTTCTTGCTGTATTCTAACAAACATCTATGTCATAAATGTGAATTTCAATCGGGAAATTTACCTTTTTCTCTTTTTCTTCTCCACAACCGGGTGATTTGCTTCATATTTCGCATACAGATCCGGTCGCCGTTCTTTTGTCCGGCTGATCGACTGTTCCAGTCTCCATGCCTCTATATTCTTATGATGACCGGAAAGCAGCACATCCGGAACCTTCTTCCCCATGAATTCTACCGGTCTTGTATATTGTGGATATTCTAACAGATCGTCATGAAAGGATTCGATCTCCGCACTGTCATCATTGTTCAATACCCCAGGAACCAGTCTGGATACAGTATCAATGATTGCCATTGCCGGAAGCTCACCGCCGGTTAAGACAAAATCACCGATCGATACATAATCCGTTACGATCAGCTCCAGCACACGTTCATCGATACCCTCATAATGTCCGCATAAAAGCACCAGATCATCTTCAACGGCAAATTCTTCTGCCACCTTCTGTGTAAATGTCCGTCCCTGCGGTGTCATATATACAACCTTTAATTTCTTTCCTGTCTTTTCACACAAATACTGATAGGCATTATAAACCGGCTCCGCCTGCATCACCATTCCAGCTCCGCCGCCATACGGATAATCATCTACATGCTTATGCTTATCCTTTGTAAAATCCCTGATATTCACTGCTTCAATATGGATCAGCCCTGCTTCCATCGCCCTGCCGGTAATACTGGTTCTAAGCCCGTCCATGATCATATCGGGGAATAATGTAAGAACATAAAAATTCATCATTCTCTCCATTCGTTCTAATCTTCTGCGATTTTCAGAAGATGTACCTTTACCGTTTTATTTACCGTATCAATATCTGTTACCCATTCCTTTACAACCGGAACATAGATATCGTCCTGTCCTTTTTTCTTTATAACAAAGATATGATTCGCCGGTGTCTCCAGTACATCATCGATCACACCGATCTCTGTGTCATTCTGATCGTATACCTTTGATCCGATCACATCACAGATAAAGAACTCACCATCCTCTAAGGCTACGGCATCCTCTCTGTTTACAAGAATATCATACTGTCTTAAAGCTTCTACATCATTTATACTATCATACCCTGCAAACTTCAAAACTACCATGTTTTTTAAAAATTTACAGGATGTACATTCAGTTTCAATCTCTTTGCTGCCTGATACCAGAAAACATTTTTTCAGGCTTTTAAATCGATTCAGGTCATCCGTTGTCGGATATACTTTTACCTCTCCCTTGATACCATGCGGTGCTGTGATCACACCCACTCTCAGTCTGTCTTCCAAAATTATATCTTTCCTCCACTATAACTAAAAATGGGGGAGTTATGATAACTCCCCCAAAAAGATCTTTGTACTACTTAATATCTACAATTACCTTTTTGTCACCCTTTGAAGCAGCTGCTTTTACAACTGTACGGATGGATTTGGCAATTCTGCCTTGTTTTCCGATAACCTTGCCCATATCCTCTGGTGCAACAGTCAGTTCAACTTTAATTATATCGTCTTTCTCTGTCTCAGTAACAGATATTTGCTCTGGATGATCTACTAGGGATTTTGCAATGATTTCAACTAAATCTTTCATTTAAACACCTCCCTGGTGATATTATTTTTCAATACCTGCCTGCTTAAATAACTTAGCAACAGTCTCAGTTGGCTGAGCACCTGTCTGAAGCCACTTCTTAGCTGCTTCTTCATCGATCTTTACTACGCTTGGCTCCTGGTTAGGATCATATGTTCCGATCTCCTCGATGAATCTACCATCTCTTGGGGATCTTGAATCTGCAACGATTACTCTGTAAAAAGGATGCTTCTTATAACCCATTCTTCTTAATCTGATTTTTACTGCCATTTTGTTTGTTCCTCCTGAAATAAAATATAAAATATAAAAATTTATTTAAATCCAAACGGAAGCTTGAATCCACCGTGGCGTTTCTTGCCACCCATCATACCGGACATCTGCTTCATCATTTTCTTGGATTGTTCAAACTGCTTTAAGAAACGGTTGACTTCCGCGATCTGAACGCCCGCGCCGTCTGCAATACGTTTCTTTCTGGATGGTGAGATCGGATCCTTCAGACATCTCTCATTCGGTGTCATGGACTGAATGATCGCCTTCGGCTTCTTGCCTGCATCTTCATCGATCTGTACATTCTTCATCTGACTGGACATTCCGGGCATCATGGAGAGCAGGTCTCCGATTCCACCCATCTTCTCAAGCTGATCCATCTGTTCCATAAAATCATTGAAATCAAAGGATGCTTTCCGGAACTTCTGTTCCATCTCTTTCGCTTTCTCATCATCGATCGCATTCTGTGCTTTCTCGATCAGCGATTCCACATCACCCATTCCAAGAATACGGCTCGCCATACGGCTCGGATAAAATGGTTCCAGATCTGTCAGCTTCTCACCCATTCCTGCATACAGGATCGGCTTTCCGGTAACAGCCTTAATGGAAAGTGCCGCACCACCTCTGGTGTCACCATCTAACTTCGTTAGAATCACACCATCTATACCAATCTTATCGTTAAATGTCGTTGCAACATTGACAGCATCCTGTCCTGTCATCGCATCAACGGTAAGAACTGTATATGTAACATTGATATTTTCCTTGATCTCCGCAAGCTCATCCATCATATCTTCATCTACATGAAGTCGTCCGGCAGTATCGATAAATACCAGATTCATATGATTCTTTTCTGCATGCAGAATCGCAGCCTTGGCAATATCAAGCGGCTTATGATTATCTCCCATCGTAAAGACAGGCACACCAACCTTTTCACCATTGATCTGCAGCTGCTTGATCGCAGCCGGTCTGTATACATCACAGGCAACTAACAATGGTTTCTTGCCTTTATTCTTAAACTGATATGCAAGTTTTGCAGCCGTTGTTGTCTTACCGGCACCCTGAAGACCGCACATCATAATGACTGTAATCTCATTTGACGGAAGTAATTTCAGCTCTGTTACATCAGAACCCATCAGCTTATCCATCTCTTCTTTTACAATCTTAATGACCATGTGTCCGGGATTCAAGCCCTTAAGGACTTCTTCACCAACAGCTCTGTCACTTACAGCTTTGATAAATGATTTAACAACCTTGAAGTTTACATCGGCTTCCAGTAAAGCACGCTTTACTTCTTTCATTGCCTCTTTTACATCATCTTCTGTAAGAACACCCTTGCTTCTCAGTTTCTTGAAAACATTTTGAAGCTTGTCAGATAAACTGTCAAAAGCCATGAATATCTCCCTTCGTTCCTAACACTCATCTACTAAAACTCGTCCAGTATCCGATCCGATAACCGGTCGATTGCTTCTATCTTCGAATTCAGCCTGTCATCCCGATTCTCCTCCATCAGCTCCGAAATGCAGTCTTTCATCTTCTCGACCTGCTTTCTCGCTTTCATGAATTTGTCAACAAGCTGTAACTTATCTTCATATTCTTCCAAGATCTTATCGCAGCGCTTGATCATGTCATAGACACCCTGTCTGCTGATCTGATTCATTCTGGCAATCTCGGAATAGGACATATCATTATTGACCACATCTTCATAAATTGCTTTCTGATGCTCCGTCAAAAGCTCTCCATAAAAATCATATAATAAAGACTGTCTGACTATTTTCTCCATACGATCACCGCCTGTAAAGTATTTTCCCTTTACCACGGGTTATTCTATACCATGTCTGCATCGTTGTCAAGTAAAATATCTTGACAAATTAATTTTTACCCGAATATCCTCTGTTTTGCCACTTCCATATCTGCAAGCATCTGTGCTTTTAATTCTGAAACACCTGAAAATTTCTGCTCTCCGCGAATAAAGAATAACAATTCCACGACCAGCTTCTGTTCATAGATATCCTCATCAAAATCAAAGATATGCGTCTCGATCGTTACCCTGCGATCTGTATTCACCGTCGGATTGTCTCCGATATTCGTAATCCCATAACAGACCCTGCCGTCCTCCAGATGTATCCTTGATGCATAAACACCCGTCACCGGATAGATTTTCCCATGCTTTGGAAGCAGATTTGCCGTCGGAACCTGGATCGTCCTGCCAAGCTCTCTGCCATGCACTACATGACCGGACAGAAAATAAGGTCTGCCAAGGAAGGTTTCTGCTTCTTCCATTTTTCCCTCACTGATCAACATTCTGATATAAGTGGAACTTACAATGACATCATGGATCTTTTTCTTTTCTATCACGATCACCTGATAGCCGTATTCGCCGGCCATCTTCCGCAGAAGCTCTACATTCCCGCGTTTCTTTTTTCCGAATCCGTAATCGGTTCCTACGACTACATATCCTGCATGTAACCTTTTTACAAGGATATCCGTTACGAAAGCTTCCGGTTCCATCGATGCAAATGCATCATCAAACGGATACTCCACCAGTACATCGATTCCCATCTGTTCTGCAAGCATACATTTTTCTTCCGAGGTTATGATGCTTTGAAGCTTATCTACATCAAAGATCGAATTTTTACGAATATCAAAGGTAAATACGACTCCGGTATATCCATCCTTCTGTAAACGAAGCACCTCGTCAAGCAGCAGCTTGTGGCCCTGATGAAAACCGTCAAACTTGCCAAGTGCAACGACGGAACCTTTTTCTGTATTGATCTGTATATCTTTCTGATTAAAATAATGCTGCATTGTCTTCTATCCTATCATCTATCTGTCTCTGCATTCTTCGGGAACATCTTTACCGGCCGGCAGATGCTCTTTTCCTTTTCATATCGGTATATTGCTGCAAAGCTGTCCGTTTCATCATAGACACGGATGCCCGGAACATCTGTAACCGTTTCAGGACTCACAGCTTCCGCAAACTGGGAAAGCTGAAGTTTATTTCCATTTCTTAACAGCTTTCTTGCATATTCATCTGTACCGATATGAAGCTCCGGATACTCCGGCAGCAATAGTTCTTTCTTCATTACATATGAAGCGATCGTTCCCTGATCTCTCGCCTGCTCGATCTCCGCAAGTGTCAGGCTGTCTTCAACCCTGAAGTTCTTCACTTCAGTACGGACCAACTTCTCCATGACTGCTCCGCAGCCAAGCTTTTCTCCGATATCCCGGCATAAGCTTCTGATATACGTTCCCTTGGAACAATGTACGGTAAATGTAACCCTTGGAAGCGACACATCTTCTATCTTTAATTCAAAGATCGTTACCTCTCTCGGGCTCCGCTCGATCTCAATTCCCTGTCTGGCATATTCATAGAGCTTTTTGCCGTTTACCTTGATAGCCGAATACATCGGCGGTATCTGGTCATAAGTACCGATAAAGCTGTTTACCGTTTCTATTACCGATGCTTCGTCCGGGATATCTGCTGTCTCTGTAAGGACTTTTCCTGTTACATCCTCTGTATCTGTTGTCTTTCCGAGCAGCATGACACAGCGGTATGTCTTATCCTTATCAATCAGCATTTCGCTTAATTTTGTTGCCTGTCCAAGACACACCAAAAGCACACCTTCCGCCATCGGATCAAGTGTGCCTGTGTGACCGATCTTCTTCTGTTTTAAAATACCACGAAGCTTGGCTACTACATCAAATGATGTATAGCCCTGCTCCTTGTATACATTTAAAAAGCCGTCTAGCATAACTGTTCCTTAATCTCCTCTATCACGCCGGCAAGGATCTCTTTGATATCTCCCTTCATGCTGAAACCTGCAGCACGAACATGACCACCACCGCCATGATTGCAGGATATCCTGCTTACATCAACGATATTATTCGACCGAAGTGAAATCTTGTATTCATCTTCTCCCGTCTGATAGATAAATACCGCCGTTTCCGTTCCCTCTGTGATCCGAAGCTGATCGACGATACCATCCGTATCGATCTTACCTGCACCACTTTTTCGGAAATCCTCTGCCTCAAGCACTGTGCTGATGATCCTGCCATCTGCATGCTGCTCTGCTTTTGTCAGAGCGATTCCAAGCAGCTTATTTGCGACAAATGTCTTCTTATAGAAGGTTTCATCTATAATAAATGACGGATTTGCACCCTTTTCGATCAGATCACCCGCTATACTCATCGCACTCTTTGTTGTATTGCTGTGTTTGAATACGCCTGTATCATGTACAATTCCCATATAGAGTGCTTCGGCAGCATTCTTATTAATCTTATCCTGTTCCATCAGCTTATAAAGTGCTTCTGCCGCGGAACACGCTTCTGCATCCACATAGCATACCTCACCAAATCCCGGATTGGAGATATGATGATCCACACACATTGTATGCTTCGCATGTTCAAAGATTGGAAGAAAATCTCCCTGTCTTTCCTTATCACCACAATCCACCGCAATACACAGATCATAGACCTGATCTGTCGGTGTATGACTGATCTTATCTGCATCATGTAAAAAGAGAAAATCCTTGGAGAATTCCTCCAGATAGATCTGTACCTGCTTATCATAATTGCTGATGATATAATTATATAATCCAACCGTTGAGCCTACACAGTCGCCATCCGGACGTACATGTCCGGTTATAGCGATCGTGTCTGCCTGCTCGATCATGGTAAGAAAATCATTCTTCATTTTCTGTATCATCCTCATCATCTTCGATGTCTTTTACAACATCATCAATCTTTTTGGACATTGTTACACCGTATTCGATCGACTGATCCATGATAAATGTGATCTCAGGTGTATTTCTGAGATTAATGGAATGTGCAAGTTCTCTTCTGATAAATCCCATTGCACTGTTCAGTCCCTCCAGTGTGGAGTTTACGGAATCCTGATCTCCAAGGACACTGATGTATGCCTTGCAATATTTCAGATCCGGTGTTACAACCGCCTCTACTACGGATGTCATCGGATTAATGCGGGGATCCTTGATCTCTCTGCTGATGATCCGTGAGAGTTCTCTCTGAACCTCTGCATTAATTCTTGTATTTTTTACACTGTTTTTTCTCATTATTTTCTTGGAACCTCTACCATCTGATATGCTTCAATCTGATCCTCTACCTGAATGTCATTAAAGTTCTCAAGAACAATACCACATTCAAATCCTGACTTAACTTCTTTCACATCATCCTTGAATCTCTTTAAGGAAGCCATCTTGCCTTCGTAGATCAGATTTCCTTCACGGGTTATTCTTACGCTGCAGTTCCGGTTGATGATACCATCTAATACATAAGAACCTGCGATCATACCGACACCGGAAGCCTTGTAGGTCTGTCTGATCTCTGCATGACCAATTACCTGTTCTTCAAAGATAGGATCTAACATACCCTTCATTGCAGACTCAATATCTTCAATTGCATTGTAGATGACTCTGTATAAACGAACATCTACACCTTCTGTCTCTGCTGTCTCTTTTGCTCTTGCATCCGGCCGGATATTGAAACCGATTACGATCGCATTGGATGCAGATGCCAGAATGATATCTGACTCGTTGATCGCACCAACACCGGAATGGATACATTTTACTGCAACTTCATCATTTGAAAGCTTTAACAGACTCTGCTTAACAGCCTCTACAGAACCCTGTACATCAGCTTTGATAATGATGTTCAGTTCCTTGACATTACCTGCCTGGATCTGGCTGTACAGATCATCCAGTGACATTCTGGATTTCGTCTCAGCAAGCATCTTCACTCTGCTCTGCGAAATGTATGTCTCGGAAATCTGTCTTGCCTCTTTCTCATTATCAACTGCCATAAAGATCTCACCGGCTGATGGAACTGTATCCAGACCAAGGATCTGCACCGGAGTGGATGGAGTTGCTTCTGTTACACGGACACCCTTTGAATTGTGCATTGCACGAACCTTACCATGGGAAGATCCGACTGCAAGATAATCTCCTACATGAAGTGTACCCTTCTGCACTAACATAGTTGCAACAGGGCCACGTCCCTTATCAAGCTCTGCTTCGATTACGATACCACGGGCATTTCTGTTTGGATTTGCCTTTAACTCAAGAACCTCTGCAGTTAACAGGATCATCTCAAGCAGGTTATCCAGTCCTTCACCTGTATGTGCGGAAACCGGACAGAAGATCGTTGATCCGCCCCAGTCCTCAGGGATCAGTTCATATTCTGTAAGCTCCTGCTTTACACGCTCGATATTTGCACTTGGTTTATCGATCTTATTGATCGCAACGATGATCTCGATACCGGCTGCCTTTGCATGGTTAATAGCCTCTATCGTCTGTGGCATAACACCATCATCTGCTGCTACAACAAGGATAGCAATATCGGTAGACTGTGCGCCACGCATACGCATAGCTGTGAACGCCTCATGTCCAGGTGTATCTAAGAATGTGATCGTCTGTCCGTTGATCTCTACTACAGATGCACCAATCGCCTGTGTGATACCACCGGCCTCGGCTGATGTTACATTTGTCTTACGGATCGCATCAAGAAGGGATGTTTTACCATGGTCAACGTGACCCATAACGCAGACAACAGGTGGTCTGGAAACCATATCCTTCTCGTCTTCTTCATCCTCTTTTAAGAGCTCCTCGATCACATCAACTTTTTCTTCCTCTTCAGCAATACAATTATATTCCAACGCGATCTCTGCTGCTGCTTCAAAGTCTAACTCAGAGTTCACGTTATACATCTTACCTGCAAGGAAGAGCTTCTTGATCAACGCATTTACAGGCTCTTTGATAATGTCTGCAAGTTCTTTGATCGTTACAACTTCCGGAAGTGTGATCGTACGGATCGTTTCCTTATCCTCTGCCTGCTGCTGTGGCTGCTGCGGCTGATGATGCTTGTTTCTAACATTTTTAGCCAGTCTGCTGATATCTGCCTCAACCTCTTCCGGAGATCTTCTGTTGCCCTTACGAGGCTTATTCTTATCTCTGTTATAATTGTCTCTGTTCTGGCTCTTTAAATCTTTGCCCGGCATCTCTTTTGCTTCAAAATCCTTACGGGTATTTGCTTTTGGACTTCTTCTCTGATTGTTATTATTATCATCCTCGTCATCCTTGCCAAATCCCATCGGAGTATTGTTTCTATTATTGTTGAACCGGTTGTTTCTGTTATCCGGTCTGTCACCGAACTTCGGCTTGTCGAAGCCGTCCTGACGATCTCCGTTTCCGGAAAATCTGCCACGATCCTGACCACCACGGCCATTGTTTGAGAATCTTCCTCTGTCCTGACCATTTCTGTCATTGTTAAATCTCGGTCTGTCAGAATTATTTCTGTCGCCAGAATTATTGTATCTTGGTCTGTCAGTGTTATTTCTGTCAGTGTTATTTCTGTCATTGTTGTATCTTGGTCTGTCGGAATTGTTTCTGTCAGTACCGTTTCTGTCATTATTATATCTCGGTCTGTCAGAATTATTTCTATCACCATTTGTAAATCTTACACGGTCACCGTTATTTCTGTCGTTGTTATATCTTGGTCTGTCATTTCCCTGCTTGTCGCCAAATCTTGTCTTATCAGAATTCATACGCTCACTATTGTTAAATCTTACTCTCTCATTATTTTGTCTGTCGGAATTATTTCTGTTTCTGTCATCTCTGACAAATCTCGTATGTCCCTCATCTTTACCCTGTTTCGGCTTATTCGCTTCCCCTGTAGCCGGTCGATCATTTCTTACAGCCGTTTTCTTAGGCTCTTCTTTTACAGGAATCTCTTTCTGAACCTTTTCCGGTGCTGTCTTTGCCGCCTTTACGTCCTCCGACTTCTTTTCCGGTACAGGCTTTGCTGCCGGCACATCTGCTTTCTTTGTACCGGTTCCGCATGCCTTCTTAACGATATTGATCATATTCTCATCAACAGCCGACATATGGCTCTTGATCTCGATACCATTTTTGCCAAGGATTGCTTTGATTTCATTGTTGCTTATATTCAGCTCTTTTGCCAATTCGTGTACTCTCAGTTTCGTCAAAAGTTACACCTCCATATTTTCACTCAAACTCATGTATTTTATGATCTGTTTCGCAAATCCTTCATCTAAGATCGCGATCGACGTCCGGAATTCTTTTCCAACGAATTTTCCCAGACTGTCTTTGTCTCCAAATTCAAAATATGGAATCTCATAAAAATTACATTTTTGATCAAATAGTTTCTTTGTATTATGGGCTGCATCACATGCCACGATCACGGCACATGCGCTTCCGTTTTTTACGGCCTTTTCTACTGAAAAGTTCCCGCTTACCAGCCTTCCGGCCTTTGCACATAAGGAAATCATGGAATAAATCTTCTTACTGTTCAATTGCCTCTAACTCCTTATCCAGTTTCTCATAAACCTCTTTTGGAATCTGCATCTTGAATGAGCGTTCCAGAGATTTACTCTTCATAGCTTTTTTCAGGCACTCTGCCTTACGGCATATATATGCCCCCCGTCCATTCATCTTGCCGGTCAGGTCGATCGCAAAATTATTCTCATTATCCTTCACGATACGGATGAGTTCTTTTTTCGGTATCATCTCATTACAACCAAGGCACTGTCTGAGCGGTATCTTCTTTGCCATAACATCACTTCCTATGCTTATATATTTATCTCCGTTCCAATCGGCATGGTACCCGGTCAGAACTTCATTTTATTCTTCGTCTTCTTTTACTTCTTCTGCATCCTGCTGCTCCAGAGATTCTTCATAAGAACCATCAACGATATCGTCAATATTGTCAAATGCTTCTTCCTGCTCCGGCTCTTCGTAGTCATCATTTTCTTCTGAGAAATATCCCATCTCTTCTGCCTGTGACTCACTCTTAATGTCGATCTTATATCCTGTCAGCTTTGCAGCAAGTCTTGCATTCTGACCTTTCTTACCGATTGCAAGTGATAACTGGTAATCCGGTACAACGACAAATGCGCTCTTTTCATTCAGATCTACATCAACTGCGATAACCTCTGATGGACTTAATGCATTCTTGATGAAGATTGCCGGATTCTCATCCCAACAGATAATATCGATCTTCTCGCCGTTCAGATCTTCTACTACGTTGTTAACACGGCTTCCATTTACACCTACACATGCACCTACCGGATCTACATTCTCATCATGAGAATAAACAGCGATCTTGGAACGGGAACCGGCCTCACGGCAGGAGCTCTTGATCTCTACTGTACCGTCTGCAATCTCGGTTACTTCCTTTTCAAATAAACGCTTTACCAGATCAGGATGTGTTCTGGATACTGTGATCTTAGGTCCTCTGGAGCCTTTCTTTACTTCTGTTACATATAATTTGATACGGTCACCTCTGTTATATACTTCGCCGGGAACCATCTCAGACTCTTTTAAGATTGCTTCTGTCTTGTCATCCAGACTGACATTGATGTTGTTTCCAACATATCTCTGAACGATACCTGTGATGATATCCTTCTCTTTTGTATAGAAGTGATCGTAGATCGCATCTCTTTCGCTCTCATTAATTGCCTGAACGATTACATTTCTTGCTCTCTGTGCTGCGATTCTTCCGAAATCCTTTGTTGTGATCTCGATGTTGATGATATCTCCGAGATCATACTTGGAATTCATCATCTTAGCTTTTTCCAGAGAAATCTGTGTCGCAGGTCTTTCAACCTCTTCTACAACCTCTTTCTTCGCATATACATGAAACTCACCGGTCTCACGATCCATAACAACATCGATATTCTCATCGGTATCAAAGTCCTTCTTGCAGGCCGCCTTTAATGATCTTTCGATCGCATCCAGCAGAATATCCTTGCTGATGTTTTTCTCCTTTTCTAATTGATTTAATGCTTCGATAATTTCTGACACTTTTTTATCCTCCCGCTTCTTTTATTAATATACAAATGCAAGTCTTATCATCGATATATCTTTTCTTGCAATCTTCAGTTCTTTCTCATCTTCTGTCAAAATGGTAACTGTTTCTTCATCGTACGCTGTAAGTTCACCTTCAAAATCTTTACAGTTATCGATCTTGGTATATGTCTTGATCTCTACGATCTTGCCAATACTCCGTTTAAAGTCATTTTCCTTCTTTAATGGTCTTGTAAGCCCCGGAGAGCTGACCTCAAGAATATAGGCATCCTTAATGAAGTCATCTGCATCCAGCAGATCACTCATGGCTCTGTTCACGATCTCACAATCTCCAATCGTTATTCCACCTTCTTTATCTGCATAGATCCGCAGATAATAATCACTGCCTTCTTTTACATATTCCACATCAACCAGTTCAAGGTTATTTGCTTCAATGATCGGCAGAACCATCTCTGTTGCTTTTGCTTCAATATCTGTTTTCTTCGTAGCAATACCACCTTTCTACAAAAACTAAGAGTGGGCCAAAACCCACTCTTAATAGTTACCATAATCTTACTAAAACAAGATTATAACACGTTATAAGGAAAATGCAAGTATTTTTTATCGCATGCCCTTCGCTCTCAGCTCATCTTCCTTCGCATAACGATCCAGAATCTTATTTGCCTTTCGGTCATCGATCATATACTTATTGCTGATTGCCTGTTTGATGATCTCATCCAGTGCCAGTTCCCTTAAATAAGCATCCTTGATATTAATGGACGCAATCTCTCGGTATGCTCCCATCTTTCTGGTCAAGGTTCCATACTCATAAGGAATCAGCTTCTCGATCATATTACGGATCTCCTTTGCTACATTTGAACTGTAGCCTCCTGTTGTGACCCCTATCACCAGGTCTTCACGCATAACAATTCCGGGGAACAGGAAGCTGCTGACATCCTTGTTATCTGCTACATTGACCGGAATATTATGTTCGTTACAATACTTTCCGATCTTAGCATTTACATCATCCCTCTTAGTCGCTGCAATTACCATATCTGCCGTATCAAGCGCATCTAATGTCATATTCGACTCATGTACATTGATTCCCGGTACTGCCTTGATCTCATCGCAGATCCTCGGTGCGATAACTGCGATCTTACAGTCAAACTTTATCAGAGAGTTAATCTTTCGAAGTGCGGTCTTTCCTCCGCCAAGTACAATTACTTTTTTGTTTTCCAGATTGATAAACATTGGAAAATATGCCATAGTGAAACCTCCTGTCGCTTCTTTTCTTTTATATTACTTTTCAATAAATTCTTTTTTCATATACCTCATCATTATATACCATGCATAACATACCTTTCTGTAAACAACTGATTATGTTTTTCCTGTTTCAGCATTGATAAAGTATTATTGGCATGAAATGTAACTTTGCTTCATATAATAAACAGATTATAATTCAGGATTACTAAAATGGCAAATGGAAACAATAACGGAACATTAAAAATCAGGATCATCTCGGAACAGACTGCATATCCGGTAACCGGTGCGGTCGTTTCTGTCGCATCAACCGGAACTCCGGATGAAGTAATAGAGGAACTGCAAACAGACAGTGACGGTATCATCGACGGCATCACCCTTGAAACTCCGCCACTGGAATACAGCATGGAACCATCTGACAACCAGCCATATTCCGAATACAATCTGAAAATCAATGCACCCGGATTTGAACCACGTATCATCTCCGGTGTACAGATGTTTACCGACGAAAAGGGCATTCAGTCAGTTAAGCTGCGTGTTTCTGATACTGACCAATCGAGCTATAACCCAACGGTGATCGGTGCTCATACCCTCTGGGAAGAATATCCGCCAAAGATTGCTGAGGATGAGATTAAAACAGTTGCAGAGACAGGCGAGATCGTCTTAAGCCGTGTCGTGATTCCGGAAACCATCGTGGTTCATGACGGAGCTCCTTCCGACCCAACTGCAATCGACTACTATGTACCTTACAAAGACTACATAAAGAATGTTGCATCAAATGAAATCTACTCCACATGGCCGGATGCTTCTCTGCGAGCCAACATCCTTGCAATTATGTCCTTCACCTTAAACCGTGTCTATACAGAATGGTATCGTGGAAAGGGATACGATTTTACGATCACATCTTCAACCGCTTACGATCAGAAATGGATCTATAACAAGACTATATATAAAAATATCTCCCGTATCGTTGATGAACAATTTGCCAATTATCTATCAAGGCCGGGTGTCACCCAACCGATCTTTACACAATACTGTGACGGGAAACGGGTCACCTGTCCAAACTGGATGACCCAATGGGGTTCCAAGCATCTTGCCGATCAGGGACTGTCTGCGATAGAGATCTTACGCTACTACTATGGCGATTCCATTTATATCAACTCTGCCGAAACCATTGCCGGTATTCCATCCTCTTATCCGGGATACGATCTGTCAATCGGTGCAACCGGTGACAAGGTTCGTCAGCTTCAGGAGCAGTTAAATCGTATCGCACAGAATTATCCGTCCATACCAACGGTCGCCGCCGATGGCATCTATGGACCTGCCACTGCCGATGCCGTCAGACGCTTTCAGCAGATCTTCGATCTGCCCGTTACCGGCATCACCGACTACTCCACCTGGTACAAAGTCTCCCAAATCTACGTTGGCGTCACCAAGATAGCCGAGAATATCTGATCACCGAACGACAGAGAACCCTGCATACCCTTTATTCCGCAGAACACTCGCGTTCTATTTTTCACGTAACGGTACTAAACTTCTCACCTTCGGTGACTCGTTAAGAACCGACGTGAAAAAAGGTCTGCTCCATAAAGGTATGCAGGGTTCCCTGTCTGTCTATGATAAGATATAGTCTACTTCGATACTTGATTCCACTGACAGATCAAAAGTGCGTTGTTGCTTTTATATCATGGTATCTTGTTTTCATATCGTAAAAGATCGTATCTGGTTGTTCAGCAATCACTTTACCTTATAATTTAAAATGAGAACTGATATTACTATTATGAAGCAAGCCTGCCTGAGCGTTGGTACTTAGGCTGCGTCTTTTGCAGCCTTATGTACCACTACGTCGAAGGTAGAGCGGAAGCGTCTTGCGGAATAATATGTAATATCAGTTCTCATTTAATTGTCAACGCATCCCTCTTGCTGAACAACCAGATACGATCTTACATTACTGATCAAAGCAAGCTACTATCATATAAAGCAACAACGCACTTTTGATCGTCCCTCTTAATATGTATCGTGGTCGTCGTATTCGTTGTAGTCGTCGAGTTCATCGCGTTCATGATCCATGAACTCACGGCTGGAAACCTTCTTTTTGGTACGTTCATCTTCTACCATATTTGATAACATTTCCTTGACCTCTCTGGACTTCTTGATATTCTTGATCTCGAAATCTCCCATTGTCTTATCTGCGGAACAGCATTTGATCGTTCCAAGTCCGCACATTCTCTGCCATAATTTACGTTCCAATGAAACATCCATGATGCGATAAAGTCGTACTTCATCTTCTTTCACACTGAAGAACCCCGTACTGATAAATAACCGATCCTCTGATATGCTGTACTTTGTAAATGTCCATGGTAATCCGAAAAATATACGTTTGCGATCCTTCCATATAATCTCTGCCATTTCAAAACCTCCCATATTTTTATAAATCTGTAAAAATACTAACACACCTCCCGCTAAAGTTCAACAAATGGATTTTCTCATCCGACTGTTTTCAGATTTCCGATTGCAACCTTTCCTCTTTTCCTGTAAACTAAAAGCATCATTTTATCGCGATCCGTTGTTTATGGCAGGGAGGTAAGAGCTGCATATGCTTAATATAGAAATTACTGAAACAAAGAACTTCGTTAAAAAGCTTCTGATGGAACCGGTCTTTGACACATTTTTGCTGGTGGAAGCTTATGTCCGTTCCGACGTTTCTTATACGATTGACGGCAGACTGAATCCATCTTTTTTTGATACGGAAGAACTGGAAGAAATGACTTCAAATACTTATACGACATGGGGGGCTGTCAGACATCATATCTTCAATGTCATCAAGGGCAATAAACTCCCATTAAACTTCAAGATCGTGCTGATCTTATCGGACGCGAACATTAACCGGATCATTGAACAGAACCATCTGAATCTCACGACATCCGACATTGCAAATCTGTCTTTAAACATCTACTTTGACGGAGAAAAGATCTCACTTACAACGATGGCATCCATGAACATTTTCTCCATGGATAAAACACTTGCAAACATCTGGGATGCAAATGTATCTGCTTTTTTTAAACAGAATCAGATCTTTTAACCACCTGTTACAGCACTCATTTCTAAATAAACCATAAAATATTTATGAATTATTAGCACTCAACATATTTGAGTGCTAATTTTGTCTTGACTTCTATTTTTTTCTGATTTATGATACCTGTTAGTGATAACACAGAACAGATAGGGCAGATATTTCTCGCATTACACATATATAGATATTTGCGTATTCCGATTTGTTCTGACAACTGGAATAATATAGAATTTATATAAGGAGATGCATTTTTATGAAAAAAGGAAGTTTATCAATTAACAGCGAAAACATTTTCCCTGTCATCAAGAAATGGCTGTATTCCGACCATGATATCTTTGTCAGGGAATTAATCTCAAACGGCTGTGATGCTGTAACAAAATTAAAGAAATTATCTCTGATGGGCGAATTTGACGAACCGGACGAACCTTATCGTATCGATGTGATCGCAAGCCCGGACAACAAAACCTTACAGTTTATTGATAATGGTATCGGTATGACTGCTGAAGAAGTCGAAAAGTATATTAATCAGATTGCATTTTCCGGTGCTGCTGCTTTCCTTGAGCAGTACAAGGACAAGGCAACAGAGGAACAGATCATCGGTCATTTCGGACTCGGTTTCTACTCCGCATTCATGGTTGCCGATAAGGTAACGATCGAATCCCTTTCCTACAAACAGGACGCAGAACCTGTATATTGGGAATGTGAGAACGGAACAGACTTCTCCATGGATAAAGGCGACAAAGAAACCAGAGGTACTGTTATTACCCTGTATCTGAATGAAGACAGCTATGAATTTGCAAATGAATACCGTATCAAAGAAGTAATCGACAAATACTGCTCTTTCATGCCTGTAGAGATCTACTTTACAAATGCAGATGCCCCTGCAAAAGATGAAGAAGAAAAGGCAACCGAAGCTGAAGCATCGGAAGAAGCTACTGCTGAAACCGATGAAACAAAGGATGCTGCCGAAAAGAAAGAAAAAGAAGCACCAAAGCCTTTAAATACTACAACACCTCTCTGGACCAAGCATCCAAATGACTGTACAGACGATGAATACAAAGACTTCTATCATAAAGTATTCCATGATTACAAAGATCCATTGTTCTGGATCCACCTGAACATGGACTATCCATTTAACCTGAAAGGAATCCTGTACTTCCCTAAGATCAATACCCAGTATGATAATCTGGAAGGAACGATCAAGTTGTATAACAACCAGGTATTCGTAGCTGATAATATCAAAGAAGTTATCCCTGAATTCCTGATGCTGTTAAAAGGTACCATCGACTGTCCGGATCTTCCGCTGAACGTATCCAGAAGTGCTCTGCAGAATGATGGATTTGTTAAAAAGATTTCCGATTACATCACAAAGAAGGTTGCCGATAAATTATCCGGTATGTATAAGGTTCACAGAGAAGATTATGAGAAATACTGGGATGATATCAACCCATTTATCAAATTCGGCTGCTTAAAAGATGAGAAATTCTTAGAGAAGATGAAAGATTTCTGTATCTATAAGAATCTGGAAGGCAAATACCTGACTCTGCCAGAATATCTGGAAGCCGGAAAAGAAAAATACGAAAACAAAGTCTTCTATGTTACGGATGAAGTTGCTCAGTCACAGTACATTAACATGTTCAAAGAGGAAGGCATGGATGCCCTGATCATGACACAGACGATTGACAGCCCATTTATCACGCTTCTGGAACAGAAAAATGAAAATGTACATTTCTACAGAATCGATGCAGATCTGTCCGATAATTTTGTAGATGAATCATTATCCGAAGAAACAGCAAAGGATTATACCGACAAGCTGACCGAACTCTTCAAGAAAGCACTGGATGTCGAAAATATCACGATCAAGGTAGAAGCATTAAAGAATAAAGACTTATCTTCTATGCTGACCTTATCCGAAGAATCCAGACGTATGCAGGAAATGATGAAGATGTATGGTATGGCCGGTATGGGCATGGATCCTGCCATGTTCGGCGGCAAGGGTGAAACACTGGTATTAAATGCCAACAATAATCTGGTCAAATATGTCCTTGACAACCCGGATGGCGAGAACACTCCTACCATCTGCTGTCAGTTATATGATCTGGCAGTCCTTGCCAACAGACCATTATCTGCCGATGCCATGACCAAGTTCGTCGCAAGAAGCAACGAGATCTTAAGCATTCTGGCCAAATAATGCCATTCATTTAAAATAT
>ULOS01000853.1_pt1 | contig 36815 bp, 41 predicted proteins | sample 1952701 | NCBI WGS metagenome assembly ULOS01 (sample SAMEA4835607, study PRJEB28245) | human gut metagenome | biome: gut microbiome; material: fecal sample | place: Denmark | collected 2008 | reverse complement strand
AAAATGCAGTAATCATCTATATTACAGAGTATTTCTAATTTAAAGAAATATTCTGTTTTTTTGTGTTTTTATTGCTAGAATTGGAGTGGAAAAATGGAAGAAAAACAAAGAAATAAAGTTGGATATTATTCAGTAATACCATCAAAAATACTATATAATAAGGAGCTAAAAGCAAATGAAAAATTACTATATGCAATGATAACATCACTTGCATATAAAGAAGGCTATTGTTTTGCAACTAACAATTATTTTGCAGAAGAATTAGGAGTACATCCAAAAACAGTTTCAAGTTGGATTTCAGATTTAAGAGATAAAAATTATATAAAAGTTGAAATGGTTAGAAAAGAAAACAAGCAAATAATTCAAAGAAAAATTTATATAAATGATGTTCCATATCCGTTAAATAATGGATACCAGTATCAATCAAAAAATGGACAGGCTATCCATCAAAATATGGAAGATAATAATATAAGATTTAATAATAAAAATAATAATAAAGGTCATAGAAAATTTATATCCAATTATGAAAATCAGAGACAATATACTAAAGAATTTTTGGAGAGTTTGTATGCAAATTAAATATAAATTGGAAGAAATTTCTAGAAATTTTAGTAGAAATATGATATTATGGTTTCATCAAATATAAAGGAGCTGATTTAAACTTGAATACTAATAGTACAAACAAATTAATTGAAATTTTAGAATTAAAACAGATTAAATTTGATAAAGGTGAAAAATCTTTATTTAGAAAATATAGCTATTATCAAGTTATAAATGCATATAAAAACTTATTTGTAAAAGATATTGAATATATTGATACAATTAGAAGTAATATATTACAAAACAAAAATATAGAGTTTTATAAAAATGTTTTTAAGATAAAACCAGAAATAAAGACAGAAGAATTATATGAAAAAATATGTGATAAAATATGCGAAAAATATGGATTAAAATCTAATTCGTTACAAGAAAAAGAAGAAAATATAAGACAAATTCAATATCACCTACATAAATACAATAGTACAACAAAATATGGTGATTTTGTTAGAATGTATAAATTTGAACATGAATTAAGATTAATGCTTTTAAAATATACACTAATAATAGAGGAAAGTATGAAAAACATTTTTATTGCTTATCTAAATGACCATAATGCTAAAGCGGATTATTTAGTTAATATGCATAATTATAATACTTCATCAATAAAGAACAAAGCATTTGATACAATGAAACTAATAATAGGAAAATATGATAATACAAAATCAAAACCTATAAAAAGAAAAAGAGAGCAAAATATAACAGTGCCATATTGGATAATAATTAATGAATTAGCTATGAATCAAACTTATTATGCAATAGCAAACTTACAAGAAGATGATTCTAGAAATATTTTCTTAAACTGTACAAACTTTTTTACTAAATTAAATTTAACTAATGAGAAAAAGGGGAAAAGTGAAGCAATTAGAAAGAAAGAAGAAGCTCAAATAAATACTTTTAAAACAATTCTATGTTACTTAGGAGAGTTTAGAAATATGTTGGCACATAATCAGCCTATATATTGTTATAATATAGAATCTTTTGATATAAATAAAAGATATCCATTAGAATATGAATTACCAAAGACAAATAAAAACAAGAAATACTCAGACGGAAATTTTATACCAAAGTATAAACAGCAAATAAGCTTAAATGCTAAATTGATGAGAAATTTATCTGATTATTTTGGAGAGGATTCTTTTAATAAAAATAATTATACTAATTTAAATTTATCAAAAATAATATATATTATATATAAAATTTTAATAAACATAGATAAAAATACTGACTTTTATAATGAATTAAAAAATATATTTGTAAAATATAATATAATACTGAATGAGAAAAAATTTGAAATAGAAAATGTAGAAGAATGTATAAATTTATTAGAGGAAATAAAAAAGATTGAAGAGTTTGATTTAGAATACAAAGATATTATTTCAAAAATAGAAGCTAAAAAAGCATACAAAAATTTTCTGCATGGAAAAGATAACCAATTAAAAGATATAAAGAAAACTATACTTCAAAGATCAAAAAAAGTAAAAATAGTAACAAAAGAATCAAAGTATAAACCATTTTTAGAATCAAAAAGATATACAATGTTTACAGGAATAGATGAAAAATTTTTTAAAAATATTTTATAATAATATGGATATTTTTTTGTAAAAAATCATAAAATATTATAAATATATATTTACAACATAAACAATTTGTTGTATAATATATATGTAATTAAATTCCACGCGATGTGGGGGGAGAAGTTGGCTGAGGCTGCTTTTCTCTTTTTGTTTATAAAATATCTTCCAGCGGGCTAAAAAGGGTTTTAGGGATTTTGCCCTAAACAGCAAAAATGGTGTCAAAACACCAAGCTGGCGAATTTTGGGCACTAAAAAATGCTCTCCAAAATTCGTGACAAATAAATCTTTTCTAAAATTATATGTTATATTTTTTCTGTTAAATTTTGTATTTAAAATTTGTAGATATGTAAAATGAAAAATGGTATAATCATTTTGAACTGCATTAATATTACAATTAGCTTTTAGGACTATTAGTAATATTACGTACAAGGAATATAAAGAAAAAAATTAAGGAGGAATTGTTTATGGAAAGAAAATTTAATAAAGGAGATATTGTTCAACATTTTAAGAGAGAAAAAATGACAGAGGAACAATTAAAAGAAGAACCAAATTTATATTTATATGAAATTATTGGTACTGCAAGACACACTGAAAATAAAGAAGAATTAATGATTTATAAACCTTTATATACAACTGAATGTACAAATGGAGTTGATTTTGCTGCAAGACCATTAGAGATGTTTATGTCAGAAGTAGATCATGAAAAGTATCCAGAGATTAATCAGAAATATCGTTTTGAATTGAAGAAATAAGTTATATAGTAAAAAAATTATTTTATTGGAGAAAGGTTAGTATAATATATTAAATTTTAAACTCTATTATATTATACAAGGTATTAAGTAAATGAAAAATTATATAGATACATTAAATGAAACAATAAAATCATATTATAAGATTTTATCAGAAGATTTTCCAAAATTTTTAAATGAGTATATTAATACTCCAGAAATGTTAAAACAATCTAAAATAAGTGTAAGTTGTGGTACAATATATTCAAAAATGTATAAACAAATGTGGTATTCAAGTTTAGACCATAGTATTGCAGTAGCTTTAATAATATGGCATTTTACAAAAGATAGGAAGCAAACTTTATCAGGATTGTTCCATGATATTGCAACTCCAGTATTTAAGCATTCTATTGATTTTATGAATAAAGACTATGAAAAACAAGAATCTACTGAAGAATTAACTACAAAAATAATTAGTGAATCAAAAGAGATAATGGAGTTACTAAATAGAGATGGTATAAAAGTTGAAGAAGTAGCAGATTACCATATATATCCTATTGCAGATAATGATACGCCATGTCTTTCAAGTGATAGATTAGAATATACTTTATCTAATGGATTAGGAGCAACAGAAAAGATTTGGACTTTAGATGATGTAAAAGAAATTTATGATAATATAGAAATTCAAGAAGATGAAAATGGTATAGAAGAATTAGGCTTCAAAGATATTGCTATTGCAGAAAAATTTGTACATACAATGAGCATTTTATCAAGATTATATTGTAGAGAAAAAACACTTTTTACAATGCAAATGCTTGCTGATATTATGAGAATAATGTCCGATAATAATTTAATCAATATATCAGAAATGTATAATCTATCTGAAAAAGAAGTGATTGAAAAAATAGAAAAATGTAATGTAAAAAATATATCTAATGGTTTTGAAATATGGAAACATGCTACAGATATTTTAACAAGTGAAAAAATGCCTGAAGGAAAATACTTTGTAAATATTGAAAAAGTTAAAAAGAGATATATAAATCCGTTAGTTAGATATAACAATGAATATAAAAGAATAAAAGATATTTCAGAAAAAGCAACAAATGATATTAATGAAGCTCTTGAATATAAAACTGCTAAATATGTATTTTTAGATTTTGATTTTAAATAATGGAATATAAAGGGAATGTTCAAATGTAATATGCAGAAGATTTTGATATTTCGTACAAGTATTAGATTAATAAATTACAATTAATAATTTTTTTATAAAAAGAGCTGACAAATAAAATGGAGCACGTTATACTACTAGTAAATTTATATATGGAGGTAGTAGAAGTGGAAGAAAAACCTAGTGTTTTAAACGATTTATTTGTTAGTAGAGAGGAAAATATATGTGCTTTAACTGAATTTGATAAGAAAAGGATTAAAGAATTAACAAAGGATAATAATACTTATCAAATGCTCTTAGATAAGCTAGAAGATTTATCTAGTGATGATATATCAAAAGCTAAAGTTAAAGATAGTTTAGAAAGTTATATTGATAAGGTAAACGTAATAGGTTCTTATGAAAATGAAAAGTTTTATAAGATTGGATTTACAGATGCAATGAATTTAGTGTTTGAATGTATTAAACGAGAAATATAATATAAAGTAATTTTTATTGGATAAGCATATGGGAATAACCATATGTTTATTTTTTTTGTAAGAAATTTAAAATTTTTTGTTTTACCCGTCACATTTTTGATTTTGAATCGCTATTAAGGTTAAGAAGAAAATTTCAAATTGCCAATAACCTTTTTAAAATTTAATCGCTGTTAATAGTAGAAGGAAAAATAAAAAAAATTAGAATTGCCCGTAAGATTTTTGATTTTGAATTGCTGTTTATGTTAGGAAGAAAAAATTTTAATATTGCCCATAAAGTTTTTAGATTTCAGTTGTTGTTAATATTAGGAACAAAAAATTTAAAATTTACCCGTAAGATTTTTAAAGTTGAATCGCTGTTAAGGTTAGAAATAAAAAAATTAAAATTTTTTCATTTACCCGTAACGTTTTGGATTTTCAATTGCTGTTAATAGTAGAGAGATAAAAATTATTAAAAAATTTGGACAATTTAAAATTTTCTCGCCTATGTAATTAGATGGGCAAAATTGCACATTGACAAATACACTTGATTTAAGTGTCATAAAGAGCCATTTTCTTTAATATTCTGTATTAGCAAGAAAGGATTTGAATAAGTATGAATGAGGATAATAATAATACAAAAGAAAATAAATTAGAGTTCAATACATATTGCATTTTTACAGAAGAAAAACAAGATATTAGAGATACGATAGGATTAGTTTTTAAGGATTATTTAGAAAGTATAAAAGTAAAGAATAAGTAATTATATTAAAACAATTGCAAAATTTAATTGAGCACGTTACAATTTAAGCATAGAAGATTACGGATAGGAGGTTAAATGCTGGATTTAAGAAGTCAAAATTTTAAAGTACGGAATGTATATCAGACTATCTAGAGAAGATGGCGACAAGCAAGAAAGCGAAAGTATCAGTAATCAAAGAAAAATTTTGCAAAGATATGTAAAGGAGAATAATTTATGTTTAGTTAAAGAATATGTTGATGATGGCATAAGTGGTACAACTTTTGATAGACCTTCATTTAATGAATTATTGCAAGATATTGAAAATAAAACAATTGATATGGTAATTACAAAAGACTTATCAAGACTTGGTAGGGATTACATTAAAACTGGTTTTTATTTGGAAGACTATTTTCCTAAAAATAATATTAGATATGTTGCAATAACAGATGGAATAGATACATATATAGATAGCACAAATAACGATATAACGCCTTTTAAAGCAATAATGAATGATATGTATGCTAAAGATATTTCCAAGAAAATTAGAAGTGTTTTGAAGGAAAAGCAAAAGCAAGGAGAATATATGTGTAGTATTTCAGCTTATGGTTACAAAAAGCATCCTACAATAAAAAATAAATTGATTGTAGATGAGCAGGTAAGGGATATTGTAGAAAAGATTTTTGATATGTATTCAAATGGACATGGTAGTGTAGAAATTGTAAATTATCTAAACTCAAATAAATTTCTATCTCCAACAGGTTATAGGAAAACAGGACTAGTGCAAGATAATACGTGGTCGAAATCTTCGATTTCGTGTCCACGGCTATATGCAAGCGAAGTCGCATGAAAACAAAACTAGCTATAATTGGAATGAAGTAACCTTATGCAATATGCTAAAAAATGAAGTCTATATAGGCAATACCGTTCAAAATAAAAGGTCTATAATATCATATAAAGTCAAGAAATTTAGAACTGTTGATAAAGAAGAACATATAAGAGTTGAAAATACCCATGAAGCTATTATTGACAAAGATACATTTGAAAAAGTGCAACGTATCATAGAAAAAAGAGGAACAAACACAAAACTTAAATATGATTATTTATTAAGAGGATTACTTTACTGTTATCATTGCAAAAGAAAGTTGCAAATAGTTCTAAAGAAGAACTCTAAAAGAAATGCAAAATCACATCCATATATAACTTGTAGTGATGCAAAAGAACGTGGATGTTATTCATTAAATATGAACTACGAGAAATTTGAAAAAAATATTATTTATGTTGTAAAAAAGACATGTCAAATATATGCTGACAAAGAAATTTTTTATTCAATTTATGAAAAATATCAAAATAAAACATCAGATATTCGAGAAGGATATAGGAAAAAAATAGAACAAATTGATAAAGCAATATTAGATATAAATAACAATTTAGACAAGATGTATATGGATAAATTAAGAGGTATTTTACAAGAAGAAGACTACGTTAGAGTATCACAAAAATTAAGTTTAGAAAGAACAAAATTAAATGAACAAAAGCAAGAATTAGAACAGAAATTAATTGGAACAAAAGACAAAATTGAAAACAAAAATCAAACAAAAGAAGAAAAAGAATTAGATGAATTAATAGAAAATTTTTTGAAATTAGAAAAAATTGATAAGATATATTTGTATCGATTAATTAATAAAATTGAGATTGATAAAGACAAAAATATTTACATATATTTTAATTTTTCAAAACTAAATTCTATTAATGAAAATCTAGATGAATTTATCAAAATTGAAGAATTAATTAATGAAAATCAAAAATGCAAAGTCGTGTAATATAAACAGTTACAAGACTTTGCAAAACGGTTGGAAGTTTTTAAAATCCACACCATTGATATTTGCTTTCCAACCATTTGGAAATGATATTTTTAAATAATTATTGGCTATTTTTTTTGCACTTTCATATTCTTTTGTGTTACTTTTTATTGCTCCTGTTACTAAATCTACTCCATCTGGGTTTACCATTGGAACTACATATATTGAAACTTGATTAAATATATTTCTTGCACTTTGTCCATATATATTAAAGTTATTTACAACTGATTTGCAAAAATTCTCTACAAATTTCATCATTAATAATGATGTAATCCACTCACTTGCATGTATTCCACCTGAATACATAACTTCTTTATTCCCATTTCCTATTTTTACATACGGGATATCTTTTCCCAATACGCTTTTCCCAATATTTCCAATATCCAAAAATGAATATCTTTTTCTTAAAGCTTTAATATTTGTTTGCATTAGCTCATATGTATAATTTAAATTTGTCGGCACAATATCTTTTGTATTTACTCGTCTTAACATTCTCATATATAATCACCTAATTATATATATTAAAATAATAGAATTTTTGTTACTAATATAAAAGCAAAGTCTTGTAAAGTACTGATATTTCAGCACTTACAAAACTTTTCAACTTTGGTGTGCTTGAAGGGAATCGAACCCCCGACCTCTCCCTTAGGAGGGGAGCGCTCTATCCAACTGAGCTACAAACACATATATTTTTATTTTACACCATTAATTGTGTTTTGGCAAGGTATAACATTTACTTTTTATGTGTTTTTGTGCTATAATTTTATAGGTGATTTTTATGCAAAAAATGTTAAGTTATATGAGAAAAGCAATCGAAAATTATAATATGATAAATGAAGGAGATAAAATTGCTGTTGGTCTTTCTGGCGGAAAAGACTCTATTACCTTACTTATGGGTTTAAAGGCTTTGCAAAGATTCTATCCTAAGAAGTTCGAAGTAGTTGCAATAAGTGTTAATCCTGGATTTGAATTTTTTAATTCAGAATTTTTGAAAAGTGTTTGTGATAAAATCGGTGTAGAATTTATTGAGGAAAAAAGCTATATAAAAGAAATTGTTTTTGATATAAGGAAGGAAAAAAATCCTTGTTCTTTATGTGCCAACTTGCGTAGAGGAATTTTAAATTCTTCTGCAATCGCTCATGGTTGTAACAAAATTGCTTTGGGGCATAATGAAGATGATGTTTTAGAAACATTTTTTTTGAATCTTTTATATGCTGGAAATTTGTCAACTTTTGCTCCAATTAGCTATATGGATAGGTCTAAAATAACTTTAATTAGACCTATGGTTTACATACCTGAAAAAGAAGTACGTAAATTTGTTAGGAGGCAAGGAATAGAAGTAATGCCTAAAGTATGCCCTATGGATGGGGTTTCTAAAAGGGAATCTATAAAAGAGTTAATCTATAAATTAGTTATAGAAATTCCAACCGTTAGAGCAAATATTATGGGTGCTATTAGAAGATCTAATATTAACGGTTGGAAAGAATTTTAAATTATTATTTTTACTGTAAACAAGTCACCTTCTATTTTTATTTGCATTTTTCCTCCTTGCAAACTCACTAAATCTTTAGCTATTGAAAGACCGTAATCCATTGCCACCACTTGTTCTAGATTTATCTCCTCTAACAAATCGTTCCATTAGCTCTTCTGGCGTTATGTTTAACTCTTCTTTTGATATGTTTTTCATTGTAAATACTATTTTATCATTTTGTTCAACATTTACATATATTCTTGTCCCCTCTAAAGAATATTTATATGCATTATTGTATATGTTTTCTAATACTCTCCACATTTTTTTGCTATCTAATTGTGCAAAGATCTCCTCTTTTTCTATTTTGCTAATTAATTTTAAATCTTTACTCTCATACTTTTCTGCAAATTCTCCATTTGCTTGTAATATCATTTCTGCGAAATTCAATTTTTGTAAATTTACCGTTTCATTTCCAGAGCTTATTTTAGATGCTTCTATTAAATCTTCTGTTAAATTTTTTAATTTTTTTGATTTATTTTCTAGAATCTCTATATATTTTTGCGCATTTTCATTTTCTATATTTTCTTTTTTTAGAAGATTAGCATAATTTATTATTGAAGTAAGTGGAGTTTTTAAGTCATGTGATACATTTGTTATTAAGTCTGTTTTTAATCTTTCTGATTTAACCTTTTCATTTACTGCATTTTCTATGCCTTTTTTTATATTGTTTATGTCTTGGACCATATTTTTTAGGTATTTATTGTCTGTTTTTATTTCTGATTGATATTCTCCTGACACTATATTTCTTATTTTCTTTTCTATTTTATTATATTCTGAGACATTTTTTAAGAAAATAATTACTATTGCCACATATATCAAAATCACCAATGCTTTAATTTTAACATCATATATTACAATACCATAGTGTAATGTAGTTGCTGAAATTATTCCCATAGCTATTATTGTTACTACCACCACTATTATTATTAATTTATAATTTTCTTTTATTTTTTCTATAAAATTGGTTACTACTTTTTCATTTTGTGCTTTAGCTTGCTTTATATTTCTTACACTATTGAAAAATATTTCTGCTAAAATAGCATATAAAATAAGGCAAATTAATTCTATACTAATTTTTTCAAATATTGCTTCCATTCCTAATATCGTTAGTATTTTAACATCAAAAAAATCCGTGTAAATACCGCTTTTTATTGCTTTATATAAAAGTACTATAGATAATATTGAAAATATAACTACTCCGATTATATTTATCTTTACATTATGATTTGCTTTATAATAATTTTGTTGTATTGTTTTCATATAGCCATTATTATCTAAATTTACTTTTACATATATATCCAATACTTCAAATCTGGATTGGTCTGCTTTAAATCCATATTTCTGCAACACATCTATATTTGTATCTGGTACAGAATTTAAACTACAAATATAATATTGTAAACTTTCTTTAAATTCTGATTTTATATGTTCTTTATCCTGTATTACTGTTTTTAAATTGCTAAGTATTATATGTTTTCCCGTGTTTGTTGTAATATCTGCTATGTACTCTATATTTGAATTTTCTCTATTTATGTATTCAAGTCCCGGGTAGCTTTCTAGCTCATCATTCCATATGCTCCAGTAAATAGCATCTTCCAAAGTTTCTATTTCATGCGTTATAGCACTTTTATATGATTCTGTTTGTAAAAAATTTGCTTTAGCAATTTCAGCCCAAGAAAATCGTCTTACATTTGAATATATATTGTTTCCTAAAATCCATAATATTGTTACCGATATGAATAATAATAGTCTTGCTATATTTATTTTTGACTTTTTTCTGCTTTTTTTCATGCTTTATTTTCCCTTCTTAAGATATAATAATATTTTATATGTTTTCTATCTTGTACCCTAGTCCCCACACAGCTTTTAGATATTTTGGTTCTTTAGGATTTATTTCTATTTTATCTCTTATATGGCTTATATGCACTACTACTTTTTTTTCGTATCCGTCAAATGGCTCTTTCCAAACATTTTCATATATTTGCTTTATTGAAAATACTTGTCCTTTATTGCTTGCCAAAAAAAGTAATAATTTATATTCTATAGATGTAAGCTTTATTTTTTTTCCATCAACCATTACTTCTTTTGTTTTATCATTAATTTCTAATCCGTCTATTATTATGTTATCATTTTCTATAAGATTTCCAAGTTTAGTATATCTTCTTATATTTGACTTAACTCTTGCTATTAATTCTAGTGGTTCAAATGGCTTAGTAATATAGTCATCTGCTCCTGCATTTAACCCGATTATTTTATCTATACTTTGTGACTTTGCAGATATAAATATTATTGGAACTGAGTTTGTTTTTCTTATTTCTCGTGCCACTGCAATTCTATCTATTTTGGGCATCATTATATCTAGCAATACTAAATGTATATCTTTTTTCTTTAAGATTTCAATGGCTTTTTCTCCATCATAACATTCAAATACATTGTATCCCTCTTCTTCTAGATAAATTTTAATTGAGTCCGCTATTTCCTTATCATCATCCACTACTAATATATTATACATCCATTTTCACCTCATATATATTGCATGCATTCATTCTTTGCACATATTCAATCTTTCCGTTTATTGTTGACTTTATTTTTTCTTCGTTTACCCCATTATTACAAATTAAAATGAAGTTACTTTCTGTTTTTTCTATTTTATCATAATTTTCAACATCTATTATAATTGATTTATCCACTAATGTGAATAAATATAGGTCATCTAGTATTCTATTTTCCTTTGTATTAAAAACATAAATTATTGGCAAGTTTTTTTCTGCTATTTTTTCTGCTATATTATTATATTGTGAATATATATATTCTATTTTTGTATTTTTCACAAATGGACTGTATATTATTGTGAAAAATATTATTGATATTATAAATAATGTATGTTTGCAACTTGCACGTTTTCTTACAAATTCTCTTAAACAATATGCTATTGCAATTATCATTGATGAATATATTGGAATTATATATCTTGTTTCAATATACGGAGCTTTTAATACTATTGTTAATAAATAAATCAAAATTGGAGTTACTAGTAAAACCATTTCTCCATTCATTTTAATATCACTCTTTTTAGGTTTTATTGCTATAATTCCTGTTAAAATTATTATAAATGGCAATAACCCATTAAAGAATTCTTGATTTATCTTTTTGCAGTATCCTACTATATTTTTTATTACATCCACTTCTACAGTTACCCCTCTGTAGCTGAAAAATATATGTGATATTGCATATGGAAATATGAGTATATAAATAACTGATGATATAAATATTCCAATATTATATATCATCAGGTTTTTGTAATTCTTTTGCTTTATGCATTTTACTGTATATATTAAATATAATACAAATGCGTAAATAAAAAAGTAATAATGTGTTAGCCCTCCAAAAATCATAAATGTAGAAATCAAAAATATATTTATTGGTCTTATTTTTTCTTTATTATATATTTTCATATGTAAGAATGTAATTATTAATATATTTAAATTACATAGTTCATACATTCTTATATATAATGTACTATTTAAGCTAATTAGTGTAAGTCCATTAATTAATGTTGTCAATACTGCATATATTTTATTTTTAAATAATTCTTTTGATATTAGATATACCATTATACTTGATATTATAAATATTGTTATATTTAATAAAATTCCAGTCCATTTTGTAAATTTGTTTATTGTAAAAGTTGCAGATATTCTTAATAGTAAATAATACAGTGGAGGATGTACATCATTTTTTTGATTTTCATATACAGGTTTTATATTATAAATTTCATTGTTGTTAACTTCTAAATAATCTTCAAAATATTCTTTATTATGCCATTTATTTAAAAAATCCTCATTATCTGCAATATTTAGTTTATTATAATTCATTAGGCCATATGAGTACATTTCATCCATATGAAAGTATTGTTTTTGATACCCAAAATAAATTCTAATTAATATCTGAACTAATATAATTATTATTAAAATGATTGTTGTCTTTTTCCTCATCTTTATTCTCCCAATATTTTTCTCCATTTATCTCATCAATTAAATATAGTGGTCTATTTTTTGTTTGATTAAATGTTCTTCCTATATATTCACCTAATATTCCAATTAATGCAAATTGTATGCCCATAAAGAAGAGTATTAATGAAATAATTATTTGATATGGTTCTATTGTTTGTTTAATAATAACATATATTAGATTAATTAGCCAAGATGCAAATGTAATAAATGATATATATATTGGCCATCTTAATGGTGAAATAGAAAGTGATGTTATTCCATCTATTGCTAGGTCTATTAATTTTTTATAATTCCATTTTGTTACTCCTGCTATTCTTTTGTCCCTATCAAAATATATTGCCTTTTTGTTATATCCTATCCAACTAAAAATACTTTTTGAGCATCTTCCTGTTTCTCTTAATTTGCACATTGCTTGTACACATCTTTTATCTAATAATCTAAAATCTCCTGTATCCTTTTGTATTGGTATTTTAGTAAACTTTTGTAATGTTTTATAGTACATAGTTGATGTGAATTTTTTTAGCCATGTTTCTCCATCTCTTGTTTTTCTTGTTGCATACACATCGTCATATCCTTTTTCCCATTCCTGTATCATTTCTGGTATAAGTTCTGGTGGATCTTGCAAATCTGCATCCATTATTATTACTGCATCGCTTTTCCTAGAATAGTCTAATCCTGCTATTATAGCTATTTCCTTTCCAAAGTTTCTTGAAAACGATATATATTCAAATCTATTATCTTTTTTTCTTATTCCTTCTATTATTTTTAAGCTATTATCTTTGCTTCCATCATTTATGAACAGTACTTCAATTCTATAATTTGTTAGCTTGTTTATTATAGATGTTAGTCTATTTCTTAAAAATAGAAGTGATTCTTCCTCATTATATATTGGAATTAATATTTTAATTGTTTTCATTTTTCCCCTACCTTTATTTTTTCTATATTAATATTATATTCTTTATATCACTTAAATATTAAATTTAAAGGTTAGAAAAAGTTAAAATTTAGTAAATTTTATTTAAATATTCTCTAATTGGCAAAACAGACCTCATTACGAGATCTGTTTTTTCTATGCCCATGGATTTGCAGATTCTGGATCTTTTATACCTACCATTAATCCTACAATTGTATCACTCCATATTATTTAATTTCTGTAGACCATAGTCCATGTTTGTTGCAATAAGCATATATTTTTGAACCTGGTATATATTTAAATCTACATTCTGCATTTTGTTCTGGATATAGTTTGATTTTGCATATTTTCTCACCGGCAATCATTGCCAACCACTCTATATAATGCTCTTTATCCATTACATGATTTACTTTTACAAATATTTCATCTTCGACTTTTTCATACGTTGGTATATGTTTTTCGGCTACAGCATCCATGCTATTTGGAATGATTTCTTCCATTTTTTCTCCACAGCAAACTATACCACAATTATCGCAACTACAGTCCTTTAAAACTTCGACCATCGCTCCACATTTAGAACATTTTTTTATAATTAATTTTTCCATAATATCTTTCCTCCTACTTTTTTAAGTTATTACAATAATATCATAATCACTATAAAAAATCTAGATATATTATATTATTTATCTTTTATTAATTTGTAAATATCTTTAAGTTGCAAGTGCTAGTTAATTTCTTTTAATTTAGCCGTCATGTCAAAATTGTAAATATACTTACCATCAATTTTTTCATAAACTTCTCCAACTTTTGCATTTTTAGGTAAATCTATCTCAAATATAGAACACGGTCCACCATCACCATTTTCTGATATACAAACCGAATTCTCATCCATTACCCAAGCATAGCCATTTCCTTTCCAGCTTTTGTTATCTAAAAAAATCTTTCTTCTCTCATATAAGTTATATTCTTCTAATACTTTGTCATTTTCATTCATACCTTTACCTTCATCCATCATATTTTTTAATGCATTTTTTAAATCTCTAATAAATTCCTTTATGAAACCATTACTATTATTATTGTTTCTTTCAAATATATTTAAGTCCAATATTTCACCTCCTATTTTTCTAATTTACTTTCTCCTGTTGCATAATTAATAATAATTCCATTTTGCACATTATATACATATACATTAAATTGTAATTTTCCATTGTCTTCAATAGAATATGCTTCGATATTTACACCATTTGCTAGTTTATTTTCGCCCTCAAAATATGGAGTAACTCTATATAGGACATGGTTAGTTTGATTTTCCTTCAAATAATTATAAACCTGATCTTCAAATTGTTTCATTCCATTTATATTAAAGCTTTGTGTCCCTGTCATTATGTTTCTTTTATCCACATCTATTCCACCTAATTTCCACGCAATTATATGACATCTATGATATAGATATCCTCCTGGAATAGTGTTTGTGTTATATTTTTGTTGTTTAAATCCTGTTGGTGTAATTGAAGAATAATCATCTTTTTCGTCATCTTCATTAGCCTTTTTCCAACTAGCTTTTATCATTGCCCTTCCGCACTCTGCCATTTTCTAAATCAGAATAATAATCTTTCTGTATACTTATGTCTTGCGCAGTAAATTGAGGCACATTGTTGTTTATTTCAATAAATATTTCTCCACTGTATTTTGGAATGTTTGATATAGCGTAAGAAATTTTGTCGTTTTCTATAATATTGCTTGTTTGGTTTTCCTTTCCAATGTTAAAATTTACGCTTACAGCAGTTATTATAATATATAACAATATTATTGCAATACGCTTTAATTTTTTTGTATTTTTATTCATACATTTCACCCATATATTTAATATCATAATATATGATTTTTTTCAATATTTGTATAGCTTGATTTTATTATATTTCGCTCAGCATACCTCACTCCCACATATCCCCTATACACTGCCAAATCAGTTCATTCTGATAAGTTTCTTTTATATTAGTCTTGGAAAATCTAGAAGTACTATTTTTATCTGCTCCATTATTTATTAATAATTTCAAAATCTTCCTATATTGCTCTATGCCAACCTGTACACAGTGATACTTGGAATGGAGACATTCCTCAACCTTTCTCCTTCCTCTTTTATTTTTTCTATAAAAATATTCTATCAAATCGGTATCTTTTATTCATTTTTTTAATTACCCTACTAAAAGTTTATACAAATTTATATCAATTTTAAATATTTTTCAATATTTTGAACATATTTTTTTATAAACCTTTTTTATATTTGGTAGTATATGCAAAAAAACACTTTTCTATGAAACCTTTATTGTACCCAATTGTAAAAAAGAGACTCAAACTTACGACCTTCGGGTTATGAGCGAGGTTTGACTGGTTTTTGTGGTTTTGTGAAAATTAGAGTTTTTGTTGGTATTTCGGTATTTACAAAAGTTTTGGTTTATAGCACATTTGTGTCTTTTTAGGGCATTTTTGGAGTAGATTTTACCCAATTTTTACCCAATTGCTTAGGCTGTTAAAACTTGTTTGTTACAGCCTAAGTATATAAAATTTTTACAAAAAGTTTTGTATTCCTTAGTTGGTACGTTTATTCTTACAAAATTGGCTCTTGTCGATACTTTTTGAAAATGAAAAATTTTAATTTTTAGGAGGATTTAGATTATGAATAATTTAAGAGAAGTTAATGATGATATTTTGAAAGATTGGTTAATGTTTAGAGAGGATGATTTATGTTCTTTGACTTGTGATGAGGATAGAAAGCATTTTGTCTATTTTGATGAGATTTCTGAGAGGATTTTGAAAAATGTTCCTGAGCAAAATAAAAAGTATGTTAAGAAACAGCTTGATCTTCTTGATGAGAATTTTATGGATTATATTTTCTATTGGAATGAGAAGTATTATAGGAATGGTTTTTGTGATGGTGTGCAGCTGATTGGTAGTAGTTTTGATAATTAATTAAATATATTTTTCAAAATTTTGAAAATAGAAATTCAAATAGAATACCAGAAGATTTTTAATTTTCTTCTGGTATTTTATTACTTTTTTATATTTCTCGAAAACTATAATAGTTACAACAGTATCTAAATGAAAATTTTACTTTTCTCTGTTTTTATTTATTTTCTAATAAATCTAATTGATATTTAAATACACTTGGATATTTATCCAAAATTTCTAATATTTCTTCTTTTATTTTCAATAATAAATCTTTAACATTATAAATATTAGGTTTTATTGGAATATTATTATCTAAATAATATTCTAATTCTTTAGCAACTTCTCTATCTGAAAATCCTAATTCATAAATTTTTATTGCAACTTCTGATTTAAGTCCATACTTCAGCTGTTTTATAAGTAAATCAAATATGTCAAATATATAATTATTATTATCTATTTTAGATTTCAAATTATCTTGTACAGCACTTACAATTAACGGTATCTCATAACTAATTATATTATTACACATTTTTAAACATTCATTTATTTCTAAATTTCTATTAGTATTTTTCATTATTACTTTATATGAATGTCCATTTATCCATAATTTAGATATGTCCCTAATTTCTTCACTATATTTTTTTAAAATTTCAATCAAATTATATAAATTATCAAATAATTCTTCAGTTTCTTTACTATTTATAATCTTTTCTAAGTTTTCATTTATATAATTTTCAATAATTTCATTATCTTTAACTCCAAATACATTTTCACTATATAAATATCTTTTTTCTGACATTGGGACTTTTTCTAAACAAAATTTTGCTATTATCATAAATAGTTTAATTATATTTTCTTTTTTTTCATCTTTAGATAAATAGTATCCTAATGTTTCTGTAGCAATTTTTGCAATATTTCCCTTATTATCTTCTAAATCTTCTTTAGTTAAATAACTCATTATAAAATTCTCTATTGGACTTAATAGACTTATAATATTATTTATTCTATTTTTTTCTTTTTCTCTTTGACTTTTTTCAAATGTCAATAGATATTCTGTTAACACTGTTTCTATATCTCCATTATAATATGAATTTATGATATCTAATGTAACATTATCATCCATTTCCATAAACATACTCATATTATCAGATTCTTGTTCCGTATTCATTATCAAGTTTTTATATTGATTCCATCTATGTGTATACTTATTATAATATCTATAGTCTTTAAATGTATATACATATGGGTCAGAAAATATAACTGTTCCTTCAGTATATATTCCTGGTCTACCAGCTCTACCAATTAAATTGTTAAAATCTCTTGATTTAATTAAATTACCAGCCTGATAAATACTAGTCATAATCAAATACTTTATTGGTAAATTAACACCTTGTGCTAATGTTGAAGTACATATTAAAAAAGATATTAATTTATGTTTCATCGCATATTCTAAAGATATTTTTATCCCATTTGAAATATCTGCATGATGTATAAATATACCTTGTTTAGCTCCATTAAAATATTCATTTTCTTCTCCATAATTTTTACTAATTATATGGCACAATTTCTCTATTTCCTTTGTCTTGCTAGATTTTTTAAAATTACTTATATCATAACTTCTTTCACTTAAATCTAATATTCTTTTAAGGATTTTGCTTGCAGTTGTTTTAGTTCCACAAAATACTATTGTTGAACCTTTAATACATAATCTTATTCCCAAATATATAGCAATGTCATTATCTTCCCCATTAAAATTTTGAAGATTTACTGAAGGGAAATATTTATCTTTTCTTTCTCTGGGCTTTTTATTTAATAACGTTCTCTTAATTACTCTAGGTACATAAAATTCTAGTTCCATATTTAAAGGATTTAAAAAATTTAAATATCCATATAAATCACTTTCAAAATTTTGCCAATTCACAAAACATATACTTTTTTCTGTTGATGTAATTAGATTATTTTTTATTGTTACACCTTCTTCTCCATTTAGCCACTTATTAATTGTATTTAAATTGGACCCAACTGCTGAAATCAATACTTTTTGAGTATCTTCATTAAGTAACAATTTTAAATTAGATATTAATAGTTCATAATTAATTCCTCTTTTCCATTCATCAAATATGTGTCCTTCATCAAATACTATTAATCCTATTTCATTTATAATATCCTTTTGCTTTTTTAGTATATAAGTAAGTTTTTCCGGAGTAAGAATTATAACTGTTTTTAGATTATTTTCAAATGTAAATAAATTTTCTTCATTTAATATATCATTCATTTCGTTTACTTTTATTCTATCATTATTTCCAAAATCTTTCATCAAGTCATTACTAATTTCTCTACAAAGGGCTCTAAACGGTGCAACAATCACAGCAATTCTCTTTGAAGTCTGTAAAAAATATGTAGACAATAATATTGTTAATGACTTTGTTTTGCCAGATCCTGTTGGCAATTGTATAACTGCTGATTTTCCTTTGAATACTCCTTTTTCTCCAATATTTTTTTGAGAAGGCCATAATTCTTTTATTCTATTATTTTCTATTAATTTTCTTTTAAACTCGTCATTTTCTATATTAATATACTCGTTTGATAACTTAATAAAAGAATTTCTAATTTTTAAATCATATATCGTCAACAATATATCGACAAAAAGTAACTCTTCATCAGTTCCTTCATTATATACTTTAGTTCTAAATTTCTTTTTTTCGTCACAATTTAATACATAATATTCTTTAAAAAAATTTTCTAAATTATCTTTCATATTTATTAAATATGAAAAATATTTGCCTTGATATTTTTCTTCATCACTAGTATCAAATTCATCTTTTAGTAATTTTACTATTGCATAATCTAATCCATTTAAATTTAAATCTAATTCGTCTAGGTTTATTTTACTAACTAATACTTTAGAATTTCCTATATTATTAGCTAAATAATATGCTACAGCAGAAATTATTAAATATAAATTTTTATTTTTAACATTTATATTTCCATTATTATAATCTTCTATAAATTTTGCAGAAAACAATAATTCATCTCTATTTGTATTTAAAATTTGATCAATTTTATTTTCATTTCTTTGGATATTAGCTGACACTTCACCTATAATACCTATTGCAGTTAAAAATACTTTTTCTATAGGTTTATCTATGGCTATTCTATCATTATTATCAATGTCATACTCTTCCATTTTTGCATTAGAACTAGTCAGTTTTTTGTAATATTGAGATGTATTCCCTATTAGCATATACTTGCCCTCCTATACAATTCATTGATAAAACTCATTAAATTATCAATGTGTATTATAAATAAGTCTAGTGAATCTTTTTCATTTATTACTTTTATTTCTCTTATTTTTTCTAAGTCTAACATTTCAGTTGTGTAAATTGCAGTTGCACCATATTTGGTTTTAAATGGTCTATCTACACCATTTTGAAATCTCTGTACAATTTTACTTTCATTTTCTTTATTTAATTCTATCAACCTTTGTTTCATAGCAGATAATGAAAAAGCCAATCTTTCTATATCTTTGCTCGAATCATCTATTGCATTTTGTAATCTATTTTCTGTCTCTTTACACTTACTGGCTCTGGTTTTTACCTCTATAACATATAATTCATCATTTACATTTTCTTTTTCTCCCATTTTTAGTCCAATTACATCTGAGCCTTGTTGAGATGTGTTTGGATTAATCTTGTTTGAATATTTAGTTCTAGGTACATAATATGAATGAATATATTCTATATAATCGGCAATTAGTAATTCTCCAAAGTCTCCTGCTCTTGTTGATGGTCCAGGTGCAACTTTATCACTTGGAAATTTATTAGCCAATAGCCATTCTTGTTTACTCATTCCGGTACCCTCTACTAATTTATCTAACATACCATCATCACAATATTGTTTTCTAAAATGATGTGCCCATTCATCTAAAATTTCTTCATCTTTATTAATATATAATTCATATATATCTATATTTTTTCCATCATGTGTTATTATACTTTCTTTTTTAGATAATCCTTCCAAATATTTTAACATTTAAAACTCCATTTCTTCTTCCTATTTATTTATAATAAAATCAATTTCTCTTTTACTAAGGGAGCTAGAGTATAATAATTCGTTATGATTTTTTAAGTATTCTTCAATTTTCATTTTTATTTTTTCTGAAACTTCTCTTGGATTTATTATAAAACTTCTACATCTCTTATTCTTATCAAATTTCAACAAAATGTATCTATTAAAAGTAAATCCATTTCTTAAAAGCAAATCCACAAGAACAGTTTTATTTTGTTTATTTTTAATATTTATATTTTCCATTATTTCATCTTGTAAAAAGTATAAATCTTCTGTTGTATTTAAGAAAACAACATTTTCATTAATATCTTCTTCAAATGTAAATATTTCATATTCTCCCATTTCAATCTCCTTATTTTCTTTTAAAAAATACATTATATGAATTTTCAATCTCATTTAATATTTCATCTGCTAAATCTCTTGCTTCACTTATTTTTTCAATTATTCTCATTTGGGATGGATCTACAGTACTATGTAAATAAACATTTCTTTTATCACTATAGATTGTATATAGTTTATTTAAAGTATCTTTTTCATCTTGTGTGAGATTAATGTCTGAATCTATTTTACTAGGGTTTCCTTTATCTTTATAAAACATAGAAAAACTTTGTTTTTTCTTTATTATATAGTTATATTTTTTATTCAAAACTTTCTTTAAATATCCTTCTAAAGCTTTAAATACACCTGTAACATGTCCTGTATAGTCCTCACTATAATTATTCTGTTGTAATAAAATAATTGATCCTGAAATTGACTTTAATACAGCTTCATCTAAATATGTATAAGAATTTTTTAATACATTCTTCATTTTTTCTCTTATTTTGTCAGTTGGCATATTAACATTTACTAAAGTTTTATTTATATCTATTATTTCATCAATAGATATATCTGTTATTTCTGTTAATATATTAACAATTATTCCAAAAGTTACTAATGGTTTAGCTTGAATCATCGCTTTGACTTTATTTTCATAATAAGTAAATGTTACTACATCTCCATTATACCCTTTAAATCTAATTATATTATCATTCTTTGTATATGTAATAAGACCACAAAATTCGTCATCAATCTTACTTAATAAATAATCCAGCATGTTTTTATTAAATTTAAATACCACTTGTGTTCCCTGCACATTTGAATTTTGTGTTTTTTTAGTTATATACTCTATTAATTTATTTGCATAATCTGGATTTTTAGCAGGCATAATTTTTACACTATTTTTCTTAATCCAAATATCTATCCTACACTCTTGTTTATCTATAAAAAACTTGCACACCATTTTATTTCCTTTTAGTTCTGAAAAAGAATACAAATTAAAACTATTATTAACTTTTTTATAAGATTCAATAAGTGGTTTTATATCATTTTCATTTATACATATTTCTGCCATTTTTATTTTCCCTCCTAATTTTTACATTTATTGCTCTATTTCCCTTAGATGTTTGCACCACTTCAAACTCTGCTACTTTATTCATAGCTAAAAATCTTGAGTTTATTACATCTTTTGTTTTAAAATATATATTTTCCTTAAATTTATCTGAACTAATAAAACCAAAAGTTTCATTTAAATTACATATTTTACCCACATAATGTTCTCTTATTCCTTGAATACTTTGAATATGTTCTGAAGCTATTTTTTGTAACAAATTTATATTAGGTTTATTTTTAAGATTTAGATTATATTTCTTAATTGCAAACTCTAATTCTTCTGTTAATCTCCAGCCCTCTCTATTTCTATAATAAGCACTAGCTTCATAATACAATTTTGCATTTATTAAGTTTCCTTTATTTTCCCATAAAAGTGCTATATCCTGTAAAAGTCTATTCATCATTTCATATTTAAAATTACAATTTAACGCTTTATTAGCATATAGCAAAGCTTCATCCATCTTTCCAAATCGCCAATACATTGATGATACTTTATGATACATAAACCAGTGATGTTCTTCAAATGCTAACTCTTTATACTTATTGATTTCACTTTCTAAATTTTCCTCGTCCACTTCCATGCACTTACTAAAATATAATCTTGACTTAATCCATACATCATTTCTATAATGAAATCTTTCTATATTATTTAGGGCCTCTTCACAAGTAGTAATACATTCTTCGTATCTTTGTAATTTTTCTAAAGCTTTTGTTTTATATTGGTAATAAAACTCTTTTTTAGATGCCATTTCTCTTTCTTGACCACTATCATCTTGAAAATTAAATACATCTTCTGATAGTTCATTAGGATTTAATGCTTCAATCCATCTTAAAACTTCTTTATAATTAACACTTGCACTTTTCAAATATACTCTAACTACTTTAAATATAGTTAAAACATATGGATTAAAGTAATCTCTATCTTTTGGAAATTGTTTACTATTGTTTTTTATGAATGTTGCTTCTTTAATAAATTCTTGAAAATTACTCTCTTCATTTTTCACAAAATCCTTAATGTAAACACCATATATGCACCAGCACAAGCATCTTATTATATATTCATTATTAATAATTCTTTTATTTTTTGCATGTTCTCTACATATCTTTATAAACTCATCTGGTTTACCATTATTCCTTAATACTTCTCCATAATTATATAATAAATAGACATCATTCTTGCTTGAATTTTCCCATAAGTTTCGGAGTATTATTTCAGCTTTTATCATATCACCACTTTTTATATATTCTTTTGCTTTTTCTCTTGTAAAATCTATATCTTCTAATTTTTCCTCCTCCATAAGTGTCTCCTTAATAAACTTTATATAATCCAAATGTTATAATCGTTATTACTATGTTAATATTATATATAATATATATCACATATCTTTTAAAAATTATGTCGAAACTTGTATTTTATTATCAAAAAAAGTAAAATAATTTTATATTATATAATTACTATTATCTTGCTTTTCTTTTGTTATTTTCATATTAGTCATTACCTTTAACTTCTATTCCGTCATTAAAGATTTTAACTATCTTGCTAAAATCCTTTGCACCTATATGTGAATAATAACTCCCACCATCAATATAACACGATTCACATTTACAAGTTACTAAATCATGCAAACTCTTTGATTCAATTATATCGCCACATAATAAGCATTTTATTTTCATAACCATACCTCTCAAATTTATCCTTTTCGTTTATCTGTATCTTATCACATTCTTTACAATTTTTCTACATATCCTTGCCCATTTCTACAATTTCTTGTATAATATGCTCAAAGGAGAATATTATGGATAATTTACCCTATATAAGAAGTTCGAAAGAATCAATAGTTCAATATGCACTTAATCTAAAAGAAAAAACATTTAAAGACGTTTTATTAAATGACCCTAATATTACAGATGAAGACAGAGCTGTATTATTTGAATACTATAATAACCCTAAATCAAAAGGCTCATTAGGTCAATTAATAGAAAAACATTTTTTCTTCTATGATATAAATAGTAATTCTGAGGCAGATTTTAATGAAGCTGGAGTTGAATTAAAAGTTACTCCGTATACTATAAAATCTAATGGTGACTTAAGAGCAAAAGAAAGACTTGTACTTACTATTATTAACTACATGAAAGATTATAAAGAAGAAGATTTTTTAAAAAGCCACGTATATGAAAAATGCGCCTTAATGCTTTTAATTTATTATTTATATGAACCAAATAAAGAAAGATTAGATTATTTAATAAATTACATTAAACTATTTCAATTTCCAGAGGAAGATTTAGAAATAATAAAAAATGATTATAAAATAATTATTGATAAGATAAAAAATGGTAAGGCAGAAGAAATATCTGAAAGTGATACAAACTATTTAGGTGCTTGTACTAAAGGTGCTAATGCAAACTCTTTAAGAGAACAACCTTTTAGTACTGAAAAAGCAATGCAAAGAGCTTTTTGTTTAAAAAATTCTTATATGTCTTATATTCTAAACCACTATATTGTAAATAAAACTGAAGAATATGAGTCTGTTATAAAAGATGCTAATATCTTAAAAGGACAAACTCTAGAACAATATATTATTAGTAAACTAGAACCCTATTATGATCAAGATATAGAGTTCTTAAAGCATAAATTTAATATTCCATATCAGGTAACTAATAAATCTTTTACATATTTACTAGCAAAAGGAATGTTAGAAGTAGTAAATGAAAAAATCGAAGAATTTGAAAAAGCTAACATAAAAATAAAAGCTATTAGATTAAGACCTGATGGTATGCCAAAAGAGTCTATGTCTTTTCCGACTTTTAAATATACTGAGATTGTTAAAGAAACATGGTTAGATTCTGAACTATATGAAACTTTTTCAACTACTAAATATTTATTTATGATATATCAGTATGTGAATGAAGACACTTTAATTTTCAAGAAAGCTATGTTCTGGAATGTACCAGAAAAAGATTTAAATACCGAAATAAAAAGAGTTTGGGAAGATACTATTGAAAGAATAAAAAATAATGAATATGATAATTTACCAAGAATATCAGAGAGTCCTATATTACATGTTAGACCTCATGCTAGAAATGCTCAAGATACTTATCCAACATTGGATGGTAAACAAGCAATAAAAAAATGTTTTTGGTTAAATGCAAGTTATATAAAACAACAAATAGAAGGAGAGTAATTATGGCAGGTTATATTTTTTCATTAGGAAAAGATAATGCACAAGAAATATTAAAAAATTGTATATATAATGGTTGCTATTCAACAAATATGAGTCCAATAGCTGAAACTACAAGAAATTTTATACCATTTGAAGCTACCTTTACTGATTATTGTAGTATGAAAACTGGAGATAATATATATTTTTTCACAAATAGAAAAATATATGGTATTGGGGAGCTAATTTGTAAAGGAAATGATTGTAAATTTGTTAATTATCCAACTGCATCCACTCCATTCCAAGAAAGTTATGAAAATATATCTAAAGAAATGATATTAAATGATAATCCATCAAATGTTAATAATCGTTGGATTTGTATTTTTAAACCTTCTCCAGAATTTTATTGCAATCCGGTAGATATGGATGATGTTCTTTCATATAAACCAGATACATTTAAAACTTTAAGAACTTTTTGGAAAAAATCATTTACCAAAATAAATGATGAAGAAAACAATTCATTAAAAGAATTTATTTTGTTACGTAATCAGAATAACACAAATACTTATGCTTATTCTTCAGATTTCCAAAAAAGAAATGAAAAAAAATTTCAAAATAAAGACTATTTATTATCTTATAAACCAATACTTGATTTTGCAACTACACAAGATAATAAAATAAAACACGAAATGGCTTTAGAATCAGCTGTAGTTTTAGAATTGTCTAATAATAAAAATTCAGTTTTTGGTAACTGGGATTATATTTCTCATCAAGTTGAAGCATCACCTTTCAAACCAATTGACTACATGGATAAAATCGATGTTTTTGGATATAGATTTTTACCAAATACTAAAATAGTTTCTAAATATCTAATTATTGAAAACAAAAATGAAGAAGCAACTATAGAAGTCGCAGAACAAATAAGTAAATATGTAGATTGGGTAGTTAGAAATTATGCTTATGGCAATTATGAAATGGTAGAAGCATATATTGTTGCACCTAGTTTCTCTGAAGATTTGTTGAAAAATGGTAAATCTGTTGTTGAAAGAAAATATATAATTTCGAGTCATCCTGTAGAAAATAGAATGTGGAACGATTTAGGCTTTATATCTTATAGTTATTCAAATAAAAAAATATCTTTTAAAAAAGAAGGAATTTAATTTCCTTCTTTTTCAAATATTTCATTTAATCTTAATCCCATTTTTTCAATCAGTCCTACTACTAATGCATTTCCCATACAAAAATATCTGAAACTTTGTGGCATTCCTGTATCTGTCCAATTATCTGGAAATCCATTTATTCTTTCTGTTTCCAAAGGTGTTAACAATCTATAACATTTACTTTTTGGATCTTCTATAACATGTGTACTTCTATTCAAACTACCTTCACTTGTCAGCATAGTTCTAGCAGGTTTTTCCAAAGAATCTGGAAAAGCTATTGCTCCCTCCCTAAAATGATATTCATGGGGAGTTCCAGCTTTTCTTAATATATCTTTTGCCCCCTTTAGATAATTCCACTTTTCTAAATTATCGCCTAAATAATACTTATCATCAACTCCATCTTTTTCAACAATTTTATTTAATGCTGTAAATTTTACTTCTACAGGATTTACATTTTCCGTATATATCTTTCCATTTCTCACGACTCCAGCATTCTTAAAGTCCATTTTAAAGTGTTCTGAAACATCATAAATATCATCATATTCAAAATCATATTCTTTTCCATCTATATTACTATCTATATTAAATTGCTTTATAAAAAAGCCGATTTTTATGGATTATATCTTCTAAATCTTCATTTTCAATTTCATTATAATATCTTGTTGTATTTTTACAAGCAAAGATAAATGTTCTTCTTCTTCTTTGAGCAAAACCATATTCTGCTGCATTGATTACTCTCCATTCAACCGTATATCCTAAATCATTAAAACACGCTAATATTACTCCGAAATCACGACCTCTTTGACTTGATGGTGATTTTAATAATCTATCTACATTTTCAAGAAGAACAAACTTTGGTGATTTTTCTTCTAAAACATCTCTTATTTGCCACCAAAGTACGCCTTTTTTTCCTTCCATCCCTTTTGCCCCAGTTCTAGCTACTGAATAATCTTGGCAAGGAAATCCTCCTACTAATAAATTATGATTTGGAATATCTTTTTTATTTATACTTGCAATATCTTCATTTATATAATTTTTACTTTTCCCGAAATGTGATACATAACAATCAAACGCATATTGACTTTTCTTTCCAGGTTCCCACTGATTAGCCCAAACTGTATTCCAATTAGAATCTGCTTTTTCTAATCCAATTCTAAATCCTCCAACTCCTGCAAATAATTCGCATACTGTTTTATCCATTTTGCACGTCCTTTCTACTTTTGCTATTATATATTTTTTTGATTATTTTGTAAAGATCTTTTTCTATATTTATTATAAAATATTTTAATACAAAGATCAACATTTTTTACAAATTTTATAAATAAATTTTACTTTTTCTATATTATCAAACATTTGTTTTATTTTCAATACTTTTTATGAATTTTTTTAATTTCTTCCAAAGAAAATATCATAAGGATAACCAGCTTTAATATATTTTTCAGTTAAATCCATCTTATACTTTTCTAATAATTCCAAATATTTTTGTTTAAAAACATTTTTGCAAATACACTCAACACCTTTACTCGAAATAACAATTTTGCCATCAACTAAAAATTTATATTGCTCAAATCCATTATCACACATTTTTTAATAGCTTTTCTAATAGTATTTTATTTTCTATTGAAGTAATTGTCTAACTGTTTTATTTTCATATCTTCATTCCACCAATTTTTATTATGTTCTACTTTTAACAATTCTTCATACTGTCCAATTCTATCTTCAAAAAAATCCACATCAGCATCTGTTAGTGATTTTCCTTTTGAAAGTACACTTGATTTAACCATGCATATCCTTCTGCTAAAATAAAATATTTCCTACTTTTTACTTTCTCACTCCTCCATCTGCAAGTTGGATGTTTTTTAGCATAACTTCTATAGCTTTTCTTAAATCTTTATGTGTTATTTCTTTTCCATATTTAGTAGTAACACCTAGTAATTGAAATCTCTTTAAGATTTTATTATATGATAAGAAAATACTATCTAAAACTTGCTCTGAATCCATTTTCATTTTTCATCACTCCTACTTTTTTAATTTTATTAATGCTAGTCTACGTAGCATTGATAGTTAGCAAAATTTATTTTGCTCAGAATAATGAGGCATTTTTTAATGCCCAATATTCGCCAGCGTGGTGTCTTGACACCCTTTTTGCTGTTTAGGGCAAAATGCCCTAATACCCTTTTTGGCTCTCCGAGGGATATTTTTAATATAAATTTTTTCAAAATTTTTTCAAAAAAGTTCAAATTTCTAAAATAAAAACTTGAACTTTTTTGCTTTACTTTTGTTTAAAAATATATTATAATATTTTTAGATTTTGGATTAAGTTAGCATTTAGTTTTATCGCTTTTGCTAGCTTTTTCTTTTGCATTTTTATCATTTTTTATTAGTGAAATTCCATAACACATTTTGTATAAAATTTGTATAAATTCTTCTGCTAATTTCCTATTTTCAATAGCAATTTTCTCCATCAATTCTTCTCTTGTATATCTAGTTGTAATTACTATTGGTAACTCGTTTTCATATCTATTATTAATAATTCTATACAACTTTTCTAAAGCCCATTTACTTATTGTTTCACTCCCAAAATCATCGATAATTAACATATCAACATTAGAATAAAGTTCCATAATTTCTGACTCTGTCGTAACAGTTTTATTAAAAGATTCTTTTATTCTATCTGTTATAGAACTAGTCTTTTCCAATAATGCAATTTTTTTATTTCTAATAATCTCATTAGCGATACTTGCTGCTAAATGAGTGTTTTCATATCCTATACTTCCATATATAATAATTCCATCTTTAACTTTGTTTTCTGTGCATAAATGTGTATATTTTATTAATGTTGTTAATGCTTCTTGGTTATCTTCATTAATATTAAAGTTTACAAAATCACAATATTTCAGTTTTCTTTTTATACAACCCTCCTTATATATTTTATTTATTATTTCTCTATATTTTCTTTGTTTTTCTTTTTCATTTTTATTTGAATCATATTGTTTCCAAAATGCAATTGCTTCACTACAATCACACCTTTCATATTCTACCATATCGTGATTAACATTTGCATAAAGATAACTTAATCCTACTGGCTTTAATTTTTTATTGCAAAATCCACATTTTGCACCTTCATTGGTAATAACTTTAAAATTCACATTTTCTAAATCCACTTCTATTCTCATCTCCTTCTTTATCTAATATATTTTTAATCTTATTTTCTTCTTGTGTGTTATACAACGTTATTGTAACGTTACTTTCTTCTTTTTCACTTTTCAACTTTTCACGATATTTTTGTTGTCTAATTCTATTTTGCTCTTTATATTTTTCATATGGCTCAATACTTTGATACTTGTCCCAATTTTTAATTTTATATATTCCATCTTCTACAATCAGCATATTTAATTCTAGAAATTTTTGAATAATTTTTTCAATTTTTTTTTTAGATTTTCCCATAATCTTTGAAAAATTTTCTATTGTCATTGGTTTATTATTGCCTATTACTAATTTTCCATTTTTATTGCATTCTACAGCAATAATTAATAATTGAATCCATACTCTAAAATATGTATCTCCATCTGGCTCTCTTAACAGTATTTGAATTTTCCTATTTGAAAATATTTTTAATTCTAGTTTCAACCATTGTAAACTATACATATCCTCCTTTCCTCGCTTTCTTTGTAATCTAACTTATAGATTTTTGTTCCATATTTTTTAAATATTCATCTAGTGCTTGTACTCTAAATAAATACTTTCCACCAACTTTAGAGCATGGTATTTGCTTTTTTCTTACTAATTGATTTATCAGCCAGTAAGATACACCTAAATACTCTGCTGCTTCTTTCATTGTTAGTGTTGTCCTTTGAATTTTTGGTAATTCCATAATATCACCTCCTGTTTTTTTGAAATTTAGTATTGACTTTTGTTAACATTTGTATTATATTGTCAATAGTTAACTTTGTAAATACTTTTTGGATTATTTTGATAGCAGGTTAACTTTAAGTGAATTTATAAACTGTTAACGGAGGAATTATGAATAAAATAAAATATGATGAACCTATAAATATCTTTGTTTCAACAAATGAAGAATTTACCCATAAGGCATTTTTATACGGAAAAACAAAATCATCAAAACCTAAGTATTATGATTTAAAAGATGGAGATACTGGCTATTTTACTATTGATACTATACCTAACACACAACCACTTTGTAGCGAACTCATCTCTTTCTTAAATTGTGATTTTGATAATATTGATGAATGTTTTATGTGGTTTACTAAGTTTTTCACTTCATACATAATATATACTGGAGAAGAAGATATAAATAAATTTGAAATTAATAAATTTTATTCTTTTAGTAAAGTAAAAAATTTATTTAAAAAATATTATGAAGAAATAAAAAAAGACTCAAAACATGGTCAAGAACTATTATCAAAATTTGTTAATTATATATTTAACCTTAATAACATTAAAGAAATAAATGATTTTAGTACAAAAATAAGATTTTATATTTATTATTATTCTCATTTTAAGGAACTTGATAGATTTATAAATAATCATTTTTCTATGCCACAAGGCTTTTCTTTTAGAACTATTTCTGATGTTAAAGGAAATACAGAAAAAGATTTAATAAAATTCTTTAAGTCTAAATCCTCTTATGAAATTGAACCAAATTATAGCACTAGTAACGAAAATATTTATGGAATTTTATATGTTACATTGTTTCAATTCGTACTTAATAATAAATATCTTATAAAGAAATGTAAAAATTGTGGTAAATACTTTATAACAGATAATCCACGCATTAATTACTGTAATAATTTATTCAAAGGAAAACAAACTTGTAGAGATATCGGAAACCAAATTGCTCAAAGAATTAAGCAAGAAAATGAAATTGTTTATGGTAAATATCGTAAGATTTATGCAAAAAAAGCAATGCTAGTAAAGCGTAATCCTGATATAGAAGTTTATAAGATTGATTATGAAAATTGGAAAAAAGAAGCTAAAGAATTTATGGATGCTATTAGAAGTGAAACGAAAACTTATGTAGAATTCGACAAATGGCTTAATCAAAATGTATAATTTCAACTTATAAGATGAAAATATTAGAAAGGACCTTTAAAATGGTAAAAAATCAACATTATATCCCACAGTTTTATTTAAAGCGTTTCGGTAAAGATGAAAAAATTGATGCATATGATATTAAAAATAAAAAATTTATTACAAATACTAATGTCTCTAATTTTGCTTCTAAAAGATTCTTTTATGATATAGAATTAGAAAAATTAGACGAACATATATCCTTGCTTAAAAAAATTTATAATATTGACGATACTGATGAAGATTTTAAAAAACTTATCAATTCCCCTCAATACATCGAAAAAACATTATCAAATATCGAGGGAGAGATGTCTATTTTTTTAGATAAAATCGAAACTGATTTTTCATTAATTAATGATGAAAATTTTCTTGCTACTTTTTTTATATTTATAAGAACCTTATCAGTTAGGACAATCGGTTATCGAGAAACATTAGAAAATATTACAACACAAACAACCAATTGGTTAAAAAAATTAGGTATAAATAATTGTTCAAATTATCCTTTGGACATTTCTCCGAATGAACTAGCAAAATTAGAACAATTAAAATATATTGTATCTATTCCTCAAACATTAAAAAAAAGTATTGACTTTTTCAATAATTATAATATTTATATTGGAATAAATCATAGTAATTTAGGTTTTATCATATCTAACGAACCATTTATTAGCTTTGAGCTTGGTTTTAATGATATATGCTTTCCAATTAATCCAAAACTGTCAATTATTATGCAAGTAAAAAATGTAGAAGAAAATTTTTTAATTTGTAAAAAGAAACCAAACTGTGAAAATATTATTGATCTTGATGTACGTGATATTGTTAAATACAATATTTTCCAGAACCATTTAATGAGTAAATATCTCTTTGGAAATATTAAAGATATTCAAAATGTACTAAAAATAATATCATTTCTAAACAAAATGAATATTTAAATTCAAATATAAAAAAGTAACACGAAATATTGTTACTTTTTTATATTTTTACAATTAAAAATGTTTATTAAATTTATAATTATCATAATTCAACATTTTTCTAAATATTATATCTACAACTATTTCATACAATATCTTTGTTTTTTCATAAATCCAATCGACATCTACATTTTTAGCAATATAATTTTTAGGATTTGCTTTTCCATTTACCTTTGGAAAAGCAATATATAACTTTTTATCTTTTATATAGTACCCTTCATGTACATAATGATTTCTTAAGCTTATTATCTCATAAACTATATTTTCAATTATGTTTTCTTCTATTTGATTTACTTTTTTATAATTATTTTCAATGCTATATTTAATAAATGTTGTTTTTATATCTTTTATAGGTTGTTGTTTATAATAGCATTCTATAAATCTATAAAACATTAAAAAATTATCCTCTAAATTTCTTGAAGTTTCTAATATTATATACGGTATGTTTCTTATCTCATTTTTACTATTTCTGTATGGTATAGAACTATAGCAGTTTAGTAAAAATTCTAATACATCATTAGTTACACTTTTCTCGACATATGAATTTTTATAATTCATTTCATTTATTGGCAAACAAAATCCGTAATATAATTTTTCAATCTCTACTACTATTTTATTAATATTAAATTTACATGGTTTTAATAATTGAAAATAAATTATCAGTTCTTGCACATAATTATAAATGTCTTCATAGTTAATACAATTATCCATTTCAATTTCTATATATCCATTTAATTTAATATCTATCTCATTACTCTTACGTTTATGCTCGCTTGTCCAATCATCAGATATTTCTATCGATTTTATATTATTTAAATTTACTTCAACTCTCTGCTTGCTTGTATCTCTTCTTAATTTAATAATATATTCATTTTTATTTTCTTCTTTATACAAACTAGGGTATCCTATAAGTTCGTTTATAATATTACTATAAATTCTAATCTTTTTTATATTATTTCCATTTTGTAAATCGCATAATTTTTCATAATTCTTATCCCAAAAATAAAATCTTGAAAAAAATCTTGTTTTATATCCACCATCTGGAGTTCCTAATACCTCTGAATGCCCACAATAATAAGCATTTTTTAATAAATAATTCATTTTTGTTTGATAATCTATTATTAATATATCTCTTTTTTTAAATTCTGTATTAATTCCAAATGTTCTTACTCCATTGATTGCTGGTATTTCGTCATCAATATCATAGTTAACTACTATTTCAATTCCATCTTTTTTTATTTCATATTGGCAATCATATTTTTCATCATATTTATCATTAAAATAACACACAGCCACTTTATAACCTCCCCCATTTTATACTTATTACTTTGACTTTGTTAGATTATATCATACCCTTTATACATAATCCAGTAATTTCCAGGTATTGATTTATTTACTATTTTGAATTATAAAAAATTTTTAAGTTTCTTTTTGAAACCTATTGCAACTTGTTAACTATTATTGTATAATATTTTTGTTAACAATTTAATTAAATACTTCTCCCTTCCATAGTTATACTTGAAAGGAGGTGAAATAAGTAATGGCTGGGAGTATAGAAAAAAGAGGAAAAAACAGTTACAGGTTAACAGTATCAGAAGGATTTGACCTAAATGGAAGACCAATGATACACAGAAAAACTATTCATGGAACTAAAAAAGAAGCAGAAGTTGAACTAGCAAAATTTGTTACTGAAGTTCAAAACGGTTTAGTCATAGATGGTAAATCTCTTAAATTTTCTGAATTTGTTGAAGTATGGAAAAGAGATTATGGTTCAAAAGAACTAGCTCCTACAACATACAAACGATATTGTAGAATGTTAGAAACAAGAATTTTGCCATACTTCGGACATTTCTATATAAACAAAATTAGACCAACTGATATTATGAAATTCTATGACTTACTTGAAAAAGATACTCAATTAGTTAGAAAAAAAGGTAACAATGGTTCAAAAACTAAAAAGCCTTTATCCGGTAAAACCATTTTAGAACATCACAGATTATTAAGAGCAATGCTTCATAGAGCAGTTTACTGGCAATTAATTGTAAGTAATCCTGCTGAACGTGTTCAAGCACCTAAAACTAAAAAGCCTAAGAGAAAATATTATGATGATGAACAAAGCAAAGCTTTAATTTCAAACTTAATGGAACTTACTGAAGAACAATTCAAATATAAAGTTGCAATCATCTTAACAATATTTACTGGAGTTAGACTTGGAGAGCTTATGGGACTTGAATGGGACGATATAAATTTTAGAGAAGGCATTGTTAGTATAAATCGTTCTAGTCAGTATTTAGCAGATAAAGGTGTATTTACTAAAACACCTAAAACAGAAAGTTCCATTAGAGATGTTGCAATACCAGATTTTGTTGTTTCTTTACTTGAAGATTATAAATACTGGTATGATGAACAAAAATATCAATATGGAGAATTATGGTACGATTCTAATAGGTTATTTGTACAAGCAGATGGCAAACCTATGCATCCTTCTACTATTAGCAAATGGTTTGAAAAATTTGTAGCACAAATTGGACTACCTGTAATTAACTTTCATGGACTAAGACATACGAATGCTACTTTATTAATAGCACAAAATATCGATGTCTCAGTTGTAGCAGCAAGACTTGGACATGCACAAATTACTACAACATTAAATTTCTATGTACATCCTATTATTTCTCATAATAAAACTGCTGGATTTGCATTAGAAAACTTGCTACTACCACAAAATTAGTTAAAATCTTTTTTCACTAAAGTCATTAAACTTTTCACGATAAAAAAATAGTAAAAGACTACTAAATTAATTTTTAGGTTTCCCATAGTCTTTTACTGAAATTTTATTAGATATATCAATAAGTTGTGAGGTTTTCTTCCCCAAAATTTCCCCAAAAGGTACTTTTTAGGGGTAAAATAAAAAATAGCAAATCTCTAAAAGACTTGCTATAAGCTGGTTGCGGGGGTAAGACTCGAACTTACGACCTTCGGGTTATGAGCGCCGGCAAAGGCACTTTTGAAGATTTATGAAAGTTTAAGCTTTTGTTGGTATTTAGCCATTTATAGAAGATTTAGTTTGCTGAACATTTATGCAATTTTAGGATGTTTTTGGAAGCAATTCTTCCCAGATTTTTTCAATTTGTTTACACAGTTTTTGGGATATTTATGGGAAACCTAAAATTTATTATTGGAGGTTTTAGAAATGAATAATAAAATTACTTATCATAGAGAAGGAGATTATTTTATTCCCAATTTGTATATTAAAAATTATAAAAAAAGTAATTATACTATCGGAAAGTATGGTCATTTAAGACTTAATTTTTTAAAAGAACATAAATGTGTTCTTTATACTTAATTATTGCTTGACGGAAAGTTATCAAAACATTTAGCTCTTATTGATGAAGATGCTAAAAAAAGAGTTTCAGATATTGTTAATAAATTAGCAAGAGTTGAAGGAATTAATGAAAAGTTAAAACAAACTAATCAAATGGAATGGGTTCAAGCTATGAATAATATTAAAAAAAGAGCTGAAGAAATTGTTTTTAATGAATTAATTTATGTGTAGGAGGTATTTTAGATATGAGTAATTTTAGAGAAGTTAATGATGATATTTTGAAAGATTGGTTATTATTTAGAGAGGAGGAACTTTCTTCTCTTACTTGCGAGGAGGATAGAAAACATTGTGTTTGTTTTGATGAGATTTCTAGGAAAATCTTAAATAGTATTCCTAAACAGAATAGAGCTTATGTTCAAGAACAACTTAATGTTCTTGATGATAATTTCTTGGATTATCTTAGCTATTGGAATGAGAAATATTATAGAAATGAGTTTATAGATGGCTCCTAATTAGTTATGGGGTGTTTTGAGGAATAAATAGAGAGTGATTTTAAATAATCACTCTAAAAGTATAGAACAAGTTGTGTAAATAAATCCTTCCGTGATAAAATATAAAATATCAAGGAGGGATTTTTCTATGGGTAAAAAAGTAGAAAAAGAAAAAAATGAAATAGTAGAGGAATTTTTTAGAAGGAATGATCCCAAAAATATTAAATCTATGAATGATATGTACACAGCCTGGAAAGATTTCTTTGCCCCTGCTTTTCAACAATTGTTGGATGCTGAAAAGGAAGCAAAAATTGGTTATTCCAAAAACGAAAGAACAGATAATAATAATTATCGAAATGGATATTATCCAGAAAGAACTGTAGCAACAGAAATAGGAGATATTCCAGTAAAAGTTCCTAGAGATAGAAACGGAGAAATTGATTCCGATTTAGTGCCTAAATATTCAAGAACAGCAAATGGCTTTGATGAAAAAGTAATATCTATGTATGCATTAGGAATGTCTGATAAGGACATTCAAGAACAAATAAAGGAGATATTTGGCTGTAATCTTTCACCAGATATGATAAGTGATAT
>ULOS01039678.1_pt1 | contig 38586 bp, 66 predicted proteins | sample 1952701 | NCBI WGS metagenome assembly ULOS01 (sample SAMEA4835607, study PRJEB28245) | human gut metagenome | biome: gut microbiome; material: fecal sample | place: Denmark | collected 2008 | reverse complement strand
CCGCTGGTGAAGGAGCGCAGTCTGCTGACGCCCCGACTAAGACCGAGTTCGGTGCCCTTGTAGCTGAGTACAACAAACTCCGAACTGATGTTACCGCGCTGCGCACTACCGTAGCAGATCTGTTGACTGCGCTTAAAAACGCAGGAACCGTAAGCTAAAGGAGCTTAAAAATGGTTGATGTAATCAAACGTCGTATTACCGGTGTTTCTGATGATTCTCCTACCGATGGTCAGGTTGAAATCGATATGGCGAATATCTCGCCAGCGTCTTTTTCTACCGCGCTTGCGGCTACCACCGCAGTTACGGCGGGGCAGACTATGACTCTTACCGTAGTGGTAACTGGCGGTCTGGAGCCGTATTCCTACCAGTGGTACAAAGATAACAACGCCATCGACGGAGCCACCGCAGCTACCTATGCGAAGGCGTCCACTACTACCGCAGATTCAGGCACGTATAAAGTGGTTGTTCACGATGTGTATGGTAATATTATCTCCCGCAGCACCGTAGCAACTGTGTCTTAATACAACGGCCCTTCGGGGCCGTAATAAGGAAAGGTCATGGCAGATAATTACGTAATCCGCGAAAAGTACACCCACGTTGATATTGTTGACGGTCAGGTAATGCCGGTTCGCGGTGTTGTAGAAGCGGATGAACTGGTTGCGACTCAACCGGACAACGAAGAAGCGCACAACAACGGCGGTGGTACTAAGCGTCGTCGCCGTAAGTCAGAGGAATAATTTATGCCGCTAATCGTGGAAACTGGGGTGATCGTCCCGAATGCCGACAGTTACATTAGTCTGGCTGACGCCCGCGCGTTAGCGGCTAATTATGGCCTTGAGCTGCCGGAAGACGATACCGCAGCAGAGGTGGCCTTACGCAACGGTGCTGCTTATGTAGGGCTTGCAGAACCGCAGATGTGCGGTCGTCGAGTATCCGCCGAACAGTCTCTTGCATACCCCCGCACCGGCGTTACGTTAAACGGGTTCCCGGTGGCCAACAACGCCATTCCGAAACAGGTAATTCTTGCGCAGGTAATTGCCGCTGCTACATATGGCGCAGGTACTGAGGTGCGGGCTAACTCTGACGGACGTTCGGTACAGACCGAGCGCGTAGAGGGCGCAGTAACCGTCACCTACTTCAACAACGGCAGCTCTGGCGCTACTACATCAATCACCGCAGCCGATGACGCTTTACGCCCGTTACTGTGTGGTGGTCTTAACAATGGCTTCTCGTTTAACGTGTACCGGGGTTAAAAATGGCGAAGACTAAAACAGAGATGTTCACCCTTATCGGGAAAAATCTCGCAGATAATACACCTGGCGCTATAACGCCTGAGTTGTTGCGTGAGGTAAACACACAGTTAGCGGACTCCATGCTTTACGCTGCGTCAGGCGTGAAAGAGGTTGAAGTTCTCCGTGCCGCGTCAATCGTGATACAAGCGCCTACCGCAGTAGATACGGCGTTGCAGGTATCGTTCGGCTCTGCTCAGGGTAGTGCATCTGACCCGGTAATGATTAATGCTGCGGGGCCGGTTACGTTCAACACCGCGGGTAACTACGCCGTTCGCATCAAGTTACAGGCAGGCCGCACTGGTGCTAGCGGAACCTCTATCTTGCTATCGCGCATTCTGGTTAATGGCGCACAATACGGCTCGCCAGCCGCTACGAAACTGGTAAGCGCGGATACTACAATTCCTATTGAGTCTCGTGTTGCTATTAACCCGACCGCAGGCCAGACGTTTGCCGTTCAGATTATGCGGGATAGCGCCGGGAGTAACTTCGGCGGCGTATACCCACAAGCCGCTACCGTAACTGCATGGGGTACAGCGCCGTCCGCGCTATTGGTTATTTCGAGACTGGAGGCCGCCTGATGAATAAGTTCACATGTGGTGTAGTTTTTGGTTTTCTTACCGCGGTAGCCTTGCACAGTTACGGTGTTCTTTTGACGCTGCAAGAGGTGCTAAAATGAGCACCGCTTTCAGTAAACGTATGCAAGGCGTGGGTACACGCCTGTTAACCAAATTCGGTAGCACGGTATCTCTGGTTCGCGCTGGTACGAAAGTGTGGGATGAAGTTCTCGGTGAATACGTCTGGTCTGCGGATGAAGTGTTGCCATTGAAAGCTGTTCCGGTTCCGGTAAACGCGGGACTGGTGAACGGTACAACGATTCAGGCGGGCGACATGATTGTTAAAGCGGATTGCAGTGTCGTACCGAAGATGGAAGACAAGGTGCAATTCGGCGGTGAGCAGTGGTCGGTAGTAGCCATCGAGAAGAAGATGGTTAACGATGACGTTGTGGCATACTTTATTCAGGTGAGAAAATGAGTTTCGCGCTCGATGTCTCTAAGTTCGTGGAAAAGGCGAAGAAGAACCCCGAGAAGGTGATGCGCCAGGTGTCTATCAAGCTGTTTTCCGCTATTATAAAGGCGAGTCCGGTAGATACAGGCCGGTTCCGAATGAACTGGATGGCCTCTGGCAGTACCCCCGCTTCCGGGATTACGGACGCCACCGATAAATCAGGAAACACGGCAACCGGAAACGCTACAAGTTTCGTACTGAAAGCCGCAGACTGGCACGAGTTCACGCTGACAAATAATCTGCCGTATGCACAACGGCTGGAGTATGGCTGGTCGCAGCAAGCGCCACAAGGATTTGTCCGGGTGAATGTGTCCCGCTTCCAGCAACTCATTAACGAAGAAGCCAACAAGGTGAAATGATGGGCTACTTTGAGGACTTAACCAAAGCATTTGATGTGCCGCTGGTAGCCTTCGGAACAACCAACGGCATCAAGGTCTCGCTTGAAAACATCGACGCGCCGACGCCAACCGATACGCCGTATCTGGCAAGTTACATGTTACTTGCGGATACAGAACAGGCAGATTTGTTCTTCACAGAACAACGCTCAGGTGTTTATCAGGTCGACATTAACTACGCATCGGTGAAAGGTAGCGCGCCAATCAATAAAATGGCAGACTTACTTAACACGGCGTTTAAAGCAGGTAAGTCATTTTCGCGTAACGACATCTGCGCCGAGGTTCAATCGGTTAGCCTGGGGCCGCTGATTGTAGAAAACGGATGGGCCAAACGACCATTGTCAATTAACTTTATTGCATTCACCAAGAGGCTGTGAATATGGCTACAACTCCTTTTAAGGGCGCGAATACCGCGCAATTCTATGTGGCGGAAGTGACCCCTGGCGTAACACCGACTAGCCCGGTCTGGTCGCCGTTGCGTAACACTGGCGGTGTTCCTGCGGTAACCCGCGATGCGCTGACTTCCAACGAACTCGACGGCAGCAGAGAAACCACATCCATCCGCACCGGTAACAAACAGGTTAGCGGGGAGTACGCCATCGAACTTAGCTCACGTAGCCAGGATGATTTCCTTGCGGGTGCTATGACTTCTACGTGGCAGGACGGGGTAGAGATTACGGGTGCTGAAATTACGGTCGCTCCAGCAGGTAAAACATTCACCCGCGCTGCCGGTAGCTTCATTACTGACGGTGTAGAGGTTGGCGACCTGATTGCATTCACCGACTTAACCGGCGACAACGCAAAACCGTTTATCGTGACCGCGGTTTCTGCTCTTGTAGTTACGGGTGCGGGTATCCAGCACACGCTGACAGCAGAGACTGTAACCACCGACGCTAAAACAGGCGATAAATTGGAAACCGGTAACGAATGTAAGACGTTCTCCATCCTGACATGGTTCAAAGGACAGTGCGGGAACCTTGACGCGTACATGCTGACCAAAGGCGTGGAAATCTCCGGTTTCACCATTGAACAGGCCGTAAACGCGATGGTGACAGGCAGCTTCCCGTTCATCGGTCTGAGTCAGGAAATTCTTTCTGCACCGCCAGCAGGTTCTGATTTCTCCCGGGTGACGTTTACCGATGAGCCGTTCTCATCCGTAGATGTGTCTGTGTTCGACGGTTCTACGCCGTTGCGTTGCGATACTCTGACCATCACCAACGACAACGGTGCTTCCGCGCAGTTCGAACTCGGCAACAGTAGTGTTGCGTTCGTGGAACGTGGCCGCGCAGCTAACACATTCTCCATCTCTGGTAAGCTGTACGACATGGCGATGATTCAGAAGTTTATCAACGAACAGCAGGTAGAGATTAACTCTATTCTGGCGGGGGTAAACGGGGCTATGTCTTTCAGCCTGAAACGCGCAGAGCTTACGGCGGTTACGCCTGAGATTGGCGGACCAGAGTCAATCACTCAGTCCATCGAAGGCCAGGCTACCGGCAATCAGTACCAGTCGTCTATTGTTATCCAGCGTATCACCTACGCATAAAACTAAGGCCCCTTTCGGGGCCTTTTTCTCACTCACTTTTGAATGGCATTTCGTAGAAGTTAGTTAACTGACCTCTGTCACTCCGTTCTGTCATCTCTTTTGTCGCCTCTTCCTTGCTACCTACGGCGTAAATATCAACCCACTCATCCCATTCTTCGTCATATACGCGGATAACGTATATTGTCCCCATTGTGCCTTCACGCATTTGGGTAAATCCCCAGGATTCTATTGGCAACCGTGGCCGCGGTTAATGTAATCTCACCAGGAATGATGGCGACGTCATGGCATACTACCCCATCAATATCGTACAGGTAGCCACGGCTATCCCCGTCAAACGTGTAGCCGTCTCGGTGCAAGCGGACGATTCGCACGTCATGCCCAGCGGCGACGATAGGGGCAACTTCACTGGCAAACCCACCGTCGGACACTACAAAAACTTCGTCGCCGTCAGGCAAGTTTTCAGCGAGATACTTACCGAAATAATCATTGCCAAGTACAGGCTTAATGAATTGCTCCGAGATAGCAATCATGAACTGACGTCGCGACAACCCATTAAGGAAACATTCTGGCTTTTCTTTCCGTGCCCGGTCGTCGTAGCCGTCGAGAAATTCGTGGTAAGCATCCGGGCCTAACGCTGCCCGAGCAATATTGAACATTGGATTCTTGAAACTGGTAGTTCCTTTCGCAAAGCCCATTTCTACCAGCGCCATAGCAAGTGTGTCTTTCCCGCAGCCCGCAGGGCCATTAAGAATAATTACCTTAGCCATTATTTATCGCTCCCGTGTGATTTTAAGTGTGTAGAGTTCCCGTTACAGTCGTATTCAGTAACCGCGTGAGTGGTTATACCGAGTCCGCGGAAATGCTTTATTACCGCTGGAGAGTCGTCGAACGCACACAATATTCTCTCCAGCCCGATAGCACGTAACACCTCTTCTTTAATTACGATGTCTTTTCTGTTGTCGTGCTTGCTGCGCATTAACAGAACGTCGAACTTGACATTGTTTTTACGTAACCACTCACGAGTTTCTTCCTCGGCGTCGTCGCTTCGCCCGGTAAGGATGATTATGGTCATCCCGGTATGCCACAGCGTGTTGCACAAGTGGATGTTATCTTTAATGGGCGCGTCATCTTTGCAGGCCATGTTAAAAGGCTTCCACGCCCAGGTTTCGCCGTAGTTATCTTTCGGCAGCAGGTGTAAACGATGAGTACCATCCGCCAATGTCCCGTCTAAATCGAAAATCACAATATCTTTCATCCCAGCATCTCCGGTGAAATAGTTAAACGTGCGACCTCGCCATATTCGGCGCTATAAGTAATTACATTTGCACTACGGCCCGACATCCATCCGCCGCGCGAGGCGTAGGCGTCTTTAGCCGCTAAGGTGCGGTGTTGCTCAACAATCATGTTACGGCTTTCTACAATCTTCTGGTGGTGCAGATGGCCTACGTGGGCGTAGCTGTAAACACTCTCGCCGAACGCTTTACGGAACTTGGCAATCATTACCGGTTCGATAGCGTCGAATCGCGCCTTATGCCCGTGGTGAAAGAACAGCGTAGTTTTGCCGTGTTGGACCATCTTGTAAACATCCGGCGACGTATCGACGAACACACGCGGCTCATTGTCGTACAGCGTACTAAACATCTCAGCTAACCAAATCATTCCGCTTTCGTCGTGGTTCCCTTGCACGATAAGCAAGCGAACAGATTTATGCTTAACCAGCGCCATGTCAACAACACGGCGTACCATACGAATCATGTAGCGGACCAGTTTCTGATAACGAGTGTCCGCATCAAGAACATGACCACTCGCTGGCGTAACCGCATCCAGACTATCGAAGTGCGCGAAGTCACCCAGCAGGTTAATAACCCCAGTTCCTGCATCTGGTGCTTTCTGAAACGCCGCATCGAACCATCGGGAGAACAGGTCTTCCGCAATCTTCATATCCCAGTCGTCGCCGCTCTCGTCAGCCCAGGCCAGCATACCAAGATGGAAATCAGATACCGTGTACAGATTGAGTAGTTTATCGTCGCGTTTGGCTCGAGTCGCTTTAACCGGCGCAACTGGCGTAATCTCCGACTTCATTCCTTCGATCACGGCTTTCATTAACTCGACCTGACGTTCGGCGTCGGTGTCTGTCTTAACCCATTGCAACTTAGTGTTGCCGAACTCGTCCACCAGTGACGACGTTCCTTTAATTTTGTAGCCGTCCGGGACAAGATGGCTAACGTCACGACCGTGACCTACGCCTTTCTTCGCCAGCTTCGCTTTACGGATACGAATAACTCGGTCTGAGATGCCGTATTTACGGGATATGTCGATAATCTTTGTTCCGGCGTTCAATTCTTCCTGTAACTGTTCGTCGGTTATTTTCTTCCGGGCCATGCTTACTTCCTCGTGTTTAGGATTTGTCCTATACTAGCTCACTTCTCTTTGACATTCGAGTTGCAAGCCCAGATTAAAATAAATACCCACGGCAGCAGAACCCAGCCGAGAAACAGATTAGCCATGAATATCGCCAGTTTCGCTTTATGTCCGCGCATATGGGCCACTAAAAACGGGATAAAATAAACTAAAACGATAATGATTAAGAAGAACATAGTAATACCTGTCATGGTGTAGCTCCTGTTTGAGTTAACATTGTTGGTGTAAGTGAATAGTATCCTATTATGTTGGGGTGCGCAAGTAATGTGATAGAATAATTTTGCGCCTAGTGTCGCACACGAAAAGCGGGTGGTTCCCGTCTGGCGCATTTACCATTAACCTGTAACCTCTTAACCAAAGGATTAAAGAATGAAACTTTCTGATTTTTATTACGAAGCTGAGGCAGAAAAAGGCGCCCGTATGCCGATACCACTGAAAGACGGCACCGATTCAGGGGAGTGGCTGAACGTTGTTTCACCGGAGGCAGACGTTGCTGTTAAAGCTATGAGGGCGTTTACACTTGCGTACCGCGCGGCATTAGGTAAATTGAAACCGCTTCGCGATAAATGCGAGGAACTGAAAGATTTCTCGGAATACAACATCAAGATGGAAGACGCCGCAACGGACCTTAACCGCCAGTTAGCGCTTGAACTGGTTAACGGTTGGAGTCTCGACGATGAATTTAATAAAGAGAACCTGAATACTCTTTTCTCACAATATAAACGACTCGCTGAACACGTTGTTGTTTTCCACAATGAACAGCTTCACCAATTGCAGGAAAAGTAGACGCGTTGCTCCAGTTTGCCCGTTGGAACTTCATAACCCGCCACAAACGGCGGGAGTTTGACAGTATCGCCGACGGGCATAAAGCCGCGCTAATTGCTATGGGGGTTATGCAAGACGCGCCGGAAGCAACGCCGGACACAGGGCCGGAATGCCCCCCTGAGCTATTAACCACCTTCGAGAAGTACAGGGAAATCAAATTCACCCGCCGAGTGGACGATGATGGCATCAAGATGTACCCGCGCGAACAGTTAAGATGGTCGGATTTAGTGGCATACAGCACCGTTTCAGGCCAGAATATAGGCATGTTCGAATCTGACATCATCATGAGCTTAGACGCTATTTTCGAGGGTAGAAACGATGGCTGATGTAGCTAGTTTAGTTGTAAAGGTATCAGAGCAAGGCGCGAAAGCTACATCGGACCGTCTTGATAATCTCTCCAAGTCGGCAAAAGTAGCGGGGGCAGCCGTAGCTGGACTCGCTTCAATTGTCGCCGCGACCGCGTACAAGGCCGCACAGGAACTGGTAGACTCCCAACGGCAACTGGACAAGATGTCCGCCAGCCTGAAAACGCTAACCGGAAGCACGCAGGGGGCAAGACAGGCGTTAAGCATCCTGCAAGACTTCGCGCGCGACACTCCGTATGGCCTTGAACAGGCGGTAGAGGGATTCCGTAAACTGGTGGCTCTCGGCCTTACCCCCTCAGAAGAAGCGTTGCGCTCCTATGGCAACACTGCCGCTGCTATGGGTAAAGACCTTAATCAGATGATTGAGGCCGTTGCGGACGCTAGTACATTTGAATTTGAGCGCCTTAAAGAATTTGGTATCAAGGCCAAGCAGAACAAAAACGATGTTGAATTTACATTCCAGGGCACCACTACGGTAGTTAAGAAGAGCGCTGCCGACATCGAGCAATACCTGCTCAACATTGGTAACGTAAACTTCGCGGGGGCTATGGCGGACCAGGCCAACACACTTAACGGGGCCATCGCCAGTGCCAGCGACTCATGGTCGCAGTTAAAAATGACACTGGCCACCAGCCTTGATGTTGGTGCTCTTGCGGAACCTATCCGGTACATCGATGATTTAATCCAGGAACTTAACGCACAGGTAGCATCCGGCGAACTCACCGCTGAGATGCGTATGTGGGGTGACATCGCGTCAGAAGTGGGCAGCGCGATAGAGATGTCGTTCGACGCGGCATTTGGTTTCGTAGGCGACGCAATAAACGGGCTGAATGAACTTTGGGATTTTAGCAGTAAAAGTATCACCGACAGCGGCGAACAAACGGCGACAACCATCGCGGAATCAGCTGCCGATGCGCTCGATTTCATCGCAGAAGAATTTACCGCGATGGAGCGCTTCTTTGAAGATATGGTTAAAGGGGCACAGGACGCTGGCCGGTTGGTGAAAGCTGCCTTCACACCAGGGGAATCTGTAGACGTAGCAAAAAACATTAACTTCCAGCTAGGGATGGCACTGGATACTCAGCGCGATGTTGCGGACCTGACCCGTAAAAGTTTCCGCGAACAGGTGGAGGCTCAGCAAAATATCGTCGCGCTTAAACGCGCGGCATATGACATCGACAAAGAAGCCGCTAAGGAAGAAGGTCTTAGTAAATTTAAGGTAACCGGTACTGGTGGCGGATCCGAAGATGATAGCGCAGGTGCAAAAGCCGCTAAGAAAGCCGCAGATGCGTTCAAGCGCCAGAAGAAAGCCGCTGAGGATTTCTACTACCAGTCGATTCATCTCAATGATGACGTATTCCAGAAAATAGAAGCCAACCAGGAACAGCAGCTAACCAAGCTACAGGAGTTTTACGGCAATCAGCTTCTTAGCGACCAGCAATACGAGAACGCTAAAACTCAGATTATGTTGGAGGCGGACACCGCTCGCCAGGAAGAACTCGCCAAGCGGAAGAAAGAACGACAGAAGAAGAACCAGAAAGGTGAAGACTTCATGGCTCAGATTATGGGTCAGAATGCCGCAGAGCTTGAGCTTTTGGAGATTCAGGAACAACAAAAACTTGACGTTGCAGACCGATATCGCGAACAGAACCTTATTAACGAGGAGCAGTACCAGGCTGCGGTTAATGCTATAAACGACCAGTATGCTTTGAAACGTGCCAACGCTACCGGTAACGCTTTCGGAATGATGGCGGATAATATTAAATCGTCGCTTGGCGAAGCGTCTACCGCTTATAAAGCGTTTGCTATCGCCCAGGCCACCATCGCCACATACACATCCGCCATCGAGGCTTATAAATCTGCGTCCGCGATTCCTTTTGTTGGTTGGATACTTGGGCCGATAGCAGCAGCTACAGCGGTAGCGGCAGGTCTCGCTAACATCAGCAAGATTCGTTCGGCCCGTGAACAGGGTGGTAACTTAGCTGCCGGGCAGCTATCCACCATTGCAGAACGTAACAAGCCCGAAGTTATTATGCCGGCAGGTGCGTCACGCGTCCGTACCGCAGAACAGATGCGCCAGATTATGGGCGAGAACGGCAACAAGTCAGGCGGTGACAGCGTGACAATCGTCAACAACACCACCGGACGAGTTGATTCCGCCGTTACAGAGCGTGACGACGAAGGGCGGTTACGTGTTATCATCAGTGAAACAGTATCGGCGGCGTTACAAGACAGCAACAGTGCAATCTCCAAGTCCCGCCGGGCTACACGAAACCAGCCGGGGTATTAACCAATGAGTGATTTGAGATTCCCTATGTCCCTTCGACCAATAGTGTCGAAGGGGTACTCCCAAACGCGAGGGAGTAATATCTGGCGTACAGAAGTTCAGGGCGGTGTGCCTCGTCAGGGGCGTGATACATACTTCGAACCGGTGCCGATTAGCGTTACCCTGGTCGTATCATCGCTCGGTCGCCAGGCGTTCTATAGCTTCCTGAACAACATAGACGGCGGTGCGTCTTCATTTATCATGCCGCACGATACGGGTTTAGGTATCGAAGACCACCAGGTTCTTATTACGTCTGATATTAGCGATAGCACAGACGACGGCAAGAACTGGGTCATTACGTTTACGGCTACAGCAGAGCGCACAGCAATTCAGGAAGACACATGTCTTACTAAGAATCTGCCAGATTTGTATGGTTGCTACGGGGATTGTCTGGGTAGTTTCCTGAAAATATACGCGAACTATGAGACTACGTTCCCGCGCATCTGGAGCGATGAAGGGCCCGCAGGATACCCGCCGATTAACCTTCTGGCGTCCGCCCTGGATAGCCGCATTGTGTACGACGGGCCGCAGGTTTATTACATCAACCGCAACGGCAATCTTGTGCAATCAGCCACTAATGAATGGCCTCTAACATTTATTGATGGTGTTGCCGTTGGGCGTGTTCCGCCAGAAGGCGGTTCTATTAACTACCAGATAGGCGGGTTAGGCACTGGGCGGGTTCTATGCTCAACTACCACAATCGCGACAGGGGACGGTTCTGCACTATCCTCCATAGCGGTAGCAAGCATACCGTCTATGACGTCTACCAGACTCACGTCTTACGCATCGGATGGAGCATCTTCTTTTTCAGTTGCGTCCGCTCAGGTTGAAAAAAAACCATTTGCCACGTCGCCAATAATCACAGATTCGTCTGCTGTGGGCCGCCAAGCGGCATCGGCAAAAGTAGCAATGAACGGCGCAACAAGCATCGACATTACATACTCCGACAGCTCTGTGGTAAACGTTCAGGCTGTTGACGGTTACGCGACTATCCCCCAAGCGGATTCTGCGTGGGGCAGTAAATATATCACTCGTATTGATTTTAATGTGGACGGTTAATTTATGAGCCAGGAATCTGTAGAAGCAGCCTACCGCCGTAAGCTGGCCTCAAATCCCGACGGCGAAATTGACTACACGACGCTGGAGATAGTACACCCGCTTCTTTCAAAGCGGTATTTGCTTGTGCGCGGAACTTCCGACCTGACGGCGACGTTAGAGACCGGAGAAGTCGTAACGTTTGAGGCTACCCCTATGGAGGCTAAAGGGGCCGCCAACAATAACGACATGGACCAGCGGGCGTCGTTCGCATTACCTGATATTGGTAACCAGTTAGATGATGAGATGGACAGGATACCGCCTGATAATACCGTGCTACCTAAATTCATATTCCGCCGTTTTGTTGGTACTGATTTGTCTTACCCGGCTGATGGGCCTGTTGTGTACGAGTTACAGTCGATAAACCAGGAAAAGGGGCTATTTACCGCCGACGTTGGCGTTCCTATGTTGAACCAAAGGGCCACTGGTGAACTAATGACCCCTTCAGTAATCCCATTGTTACGGGGCGTTTTGTCCACATGAATATTAATTCTTATACAGGGTTGCCGTACGACTTTCGCCGTCGTAATTGCTGGCACCATGTCCGTAACGTTCGTGCGGATGTAGGCCTCTTTACGCCTGAGTTTAACGTCGCTTCGCCAACACAGATTAACGACGCCTTCGAAGAAGGCCATAAAGATACTAAAGGCCTTGTACGCGTAGAAACTCCGCAAAACTTCGATGCCGTGCTGATGGCAACACGGCACAGAAACCGTGTAATCTGGCACGCCGGAGTATACTATGACGGTATGGTTAGTCATTGCGAGCTGGCGAGTCGCCAGGTACGGTTAGACCGTCTGGAAGACTTGCGCGAAACTTATGCGGAGATAGAATTTTGGCGCTGACATTACATTACACCCGTAACGAAGACGGTACTTTCGACCGCGAACGGCACAACGTACCGCCGATGGAATACGTCGTCGCTAACATCCCCGACGGGGTGCCTGTACGTATTTACCGTGGCGAGATCGGCGAGGACACGGAAGTAACTGAAGATTTCGAAGCGCTGAAAGAAGACGATGTTTTCCATATTATCGAAGGCGCTGGTGGCGGTGGCGGTTTTCTGGGTAAACTCCTGGACCCTTTGGGTGTGCTTAAATTTGTTACCAAGTTGATTTCTCCGTCGCAGAAAACGCCTAAAACGAGTTTAGCGAACCAGCAGGCTGAGTCCCCCAACAACAGCCTGACGGACCGAAACAATAAACCCCGTCCATATGAACGGTCGTATGATATTTGCGGCAGAGTCCAGACTATCCCTAATGACCTCATGACTACCTATAAAATATTCGATGAATCTGGTCGCATTATTGAATACGGATACTACGATGCCGGTCGTGGGTATCTGGACATCAGGGCCGAAGATATTACCGACGGCGATACTAAGGTACAGGAGATTACGGGGACCTCTGTCGCGGTGTACGCGCCGTTTACATCCCCCAACAATACAAATACCCCGCAGCTTCTGGTGGGGGAACCTATCAATCAGAATCTTTATATAACTATCGCGTCTAATGAAGTAGATGGAGCCGTTCTTAAAGCCCAGAACGATATTCGGGTCAACCCAAGCGACACGGGCCGCGTGAGATATGACTCTGCTACAAAAATTGGATACCTGTATGACGACACGGGGGATTCTGGCTTCGCGGAAATATTATCTGTTGGTGACACCGCGTCGTTCAATAACTTTGACGTTCCGGACGTAACAAATACCAACGGCAACTTTCGTGTTCTTTATGTCGATAACTTCGAGCTGCGGGTCGACACCGGCGGCGCGTCTAATTGGGCTGCTTTAGGCTCAACCACCTATTCACTTTCCCAGAGAAGTGACACGTGGGTAGGCCCCGTGGATACGTATGAAAGAACATTAACCGACTGGACCACCTTAAACCGCCTGGAAGTTGAACGCGTAGTAGTCAACATCGCTGCCGCTAACGGTATGTATAAAGACAACGGCAGTAAATTGCGTACGTCGGTAACTATTGAACTCCAATACCAACTACTCGATGAAACCGGTGCCCCATACGGGAGTATCTATTCAAAACAGGCCGTTATATCTGGTCGGTCCGCCGACTACACCGGAGTTACTATTTACGCCGACTTGCCCATGAGGTCGAAAGTTAGGGTACGTGCCCGTCGTGTTACCAACCTGGACCTTGATTTCGAGGGCACCGTGGTAGACGAGGTTTCCTATATCAACCTTTACGGTCAGGTCCGTGACACTACGCCACATTACGGCAATCGTACTACCGTACACTCGGCACGTAAGCAGACGCCGCGGGCCGCAGAGATTAAGCAACCACAGTTACGTATGGTCGCCACAGAGATGGTGTACAAATACCTCGGTAATGGTGTATTCGACACCGTAATGACACCGAATACTCAGGCCATTCAATCATTAATACGTCTCGCCCGTGACCCGGTAGTAGGTAATCTCAACCTAACAACATCCAATATGGACAAGTTGTTAGCGACTCAGACCGAGATTGAGAATTATTTCGGTAACGTGGAGGCGGGTCAATTCTGCTACACTTTTGACGACTATAAAATGACCATGCAGGATATCATCAGCACAATAGCCGATGCTATTTTCTGCACTCCATATCGTAAAGGGCAAGACATATTACTGGATTTCGAGCGCCCGCGTATGGGGCCGGAAATGGTATTCACACATCGAAGTAAGACAACAGCTTCGGAAAAGTGGACGCGCACATTCAACGACGCTCAGGTATACGATAGTCTTAAGTTCTCCTACATCGACCCAGATACTAACGTAAAAGAGACCATCAGCATTCCCGCCGAGGGCGGTGTTAACACAGAAACGTATGACTCTAAAGGTATACGTAATTATCGTCAGGCGTACTGGGCGGCGTACCGTCGGTACCAGAAGAACCTGTTGAAGAAGGTGACGGTATCATTCACGGCGACAGAAGAAGGGGTTTTTGTGCTTCCAGGACGGGCAATAAGCGTAGTTAAAGGCTCGCGAGTAGCACCTCAAGATGGTTATGTCGTTGCCGTTAATGGGCTTACCCTTACTCTTTCTCAGCCGGTTACGTTTACTCCGGGGGATGACCACTCACTGATTCTTAAGAAGAGAGACGGCGGAGTTCAAAGTGTTGCTGTTGTGCCTGGAAGCCACGACCGTGAAGTGGTTATGCTCTCTGCGCCTCAAGAGGCGATATACACAGGGAATAGCGCACTAAAAACTGAGTTTTCATTCGGTAACGAAGCAAGGCATAATGCTCAGATGATTCTTGTTTCTACAGTTGACCCCGGAGACGACAGAACGGTTAAGATTACCGGGATTAACTATGAAGCAGATTTCTATAAATACGACGGCGTCGCGCCTTTCGGTCGCGGTTTCTCCGACGGATTCAGCAACGGTTTTAGTTAAAGAGGACTCTATATGTCAAGCGGATGTGGTGATGTTGTAAGTCTGGAGTCGATGCAAATCGCACGTAAACACCAGATTTTCGAAATCGAGGTTATCACCGGTAAAGCAGGCGGGGTTGCTGGTGGTGCAGATATTGATTACGCGACCAATGCTGTTACAGGCCAGACGCAGAAGACCCTCCCGGCGGTACTGCGTGACGCTGGTTTTTCTCCCGTATCGTGGGACTTTTCTACCGGCGGCACGCTAACTGTTAATGACCGTGACAAAATTGTTTATGACCCGGTGAGTAAAACGTGGTACTCATACGCGGGTACGCTTCCGGTTGTTGTCCCTGCATCGTTTAACCCGGTCGGTAACGCTAACTGGAAGCCGCAGACCGACCCATATCTACGCGATGATTTAGCAAACACGGACGATGTGCAACTAGGCGACGCCATGGTCGGGGTTAAATCTGTACTGGCCGGAGCCGTTGGGAGAACCCTACATAGCAAGGTAAGTGATGCTGTAAGTATTTATGACTTCGGCGCTACATGGGATGGTGACATCCACCCACTAAGCGAGAAATTCTCTACTCTTACAGCAGCCCAGATGGTATACCCCTTTGTTACGAGTCTTACCCAGTCGACTGATTACGCTGCCATACAGGCCGCATGCAACTCCAAAAAGACAGTGCTAATCCCAAAAGGAACGGGCTTCGTTAACTCCACCATCTATTTCAATAATAGCGTCAGAATCGTCGGCGAGAACACCGACGGCATCAACCGTGCCCAGTCGTTTATATCCGTTGACGGAGATATATCCCTTTTCGCGCTCGCTCAGGGCAGCTCTTCCGGTGGGACGAAAATGATTCAACTGTTCATCGACGGACTGTATATATTCTACAATCCGGGGGATACGCCAACCGTCACGACCGGAAATAGTGGGAAGATAGCATTTAATTTCTACTCCACTGAAGCCGGTACTACTGGTCTTGAAATGTCTGAGATTAAAAACTGCACAGTACATGGTGCATGGCGCTGTTTCTCCGACACCACCGGAACTTACCTTACTAAGTTACAAAACGTATGGGCGCGAAATTGTCATGATGGCTTTATTAAAACACTAGGAACAACAATTTTGATGGAGACTTGCTACGCATCCGGATGCGTCTCGCCTTATCAATTTGGTGCCGTCATGTCTGTAACTATGCTCAACTGCGCTATGGACCAATCAGCGATAGGCGTATCCGGAGGGTCTTACGGGAGTGCCGGTTTGCATTTCGTTAACTCGCACTCGGTTAACATCATGGGATTTGATGCTGAAGGAAATATCATTTCTACAGACGGCGGCTCCGATTGTTCTCTTATCCATTTTGAGAACACTAATGGCAAAATATCTGGCTTAACAGCTCATCAAAACCAGATGAAAACTGTAGCCCCCGCGGCAAGTGGTGTCGTTTCTTTCATAAAGGCATCCGGAACAAGTCAGGTTATAATCGACTCTTCTGAGGATGACTTGTCGGAGAACGCAATCACTTACATCGGAACTGGATACCCTGTTACGTTATACGCTAAGGACGCAACATCCCGAATTGACGTGTACAGCGGACGCTGGCGCGCGCCTGCAGGTGGCACCCCCGTTATATCAGTAGTTAGTCAGGGTAATGTTAACTGGTTCTGCACCCCGATATCTGGTCTTGTATCTGGTGGGTACACCCAACAAGTATCATCCGCTGGTCTACAGACCCCCGGTTTCTACACCGCAAAAGGAACGCAATTAGTAAATGCCAGTACGCAAACAACATTGTTTACATTGCCAAATATGCAGGGGATGTATCTCATTAGTGTATGGGCTTCGGATAGCGGAACCAACTACTCTTCTACCCAACTAGCGATGTATGATGGTGCGTTAACTCTAACGCCATTAAAAGTGGGGGCATTCATAACGTTTTCTGCATCAGGAAGGGATGTAGCGATAACAAGTCAGGGCACGACGACATTTAACTGGACGTATACAAAACTAGGATAAAACTAAGGCCCCAATCGGGGCCTTTTCTCTAATCTTCGGATAACTTCTCCAGTACAAACGCCAGTTGCGCATTAGCGGCGTCTCTTTGCTGTCGTAGTCGTAGAACCTCTTCTTCGAGTTCCTTGATACGTTTTTGCAATGCGGGGATCGGGGCTATGACGTTCATTTCTTACCTTCGCTTTTCTTGAAACTGCGCTTTATATCCGGCAGTGTGTAGCATCGTGAATTTTCGTACTTACCGTCTGAGCTTACCAAAACAAAGCTGTTGCCGTCTTTTGATATGTACTCGATTGTGAAAGTATTGAATGAATGTACGCTGTATATTTCGTCTCCAACATTAAGCTTCATTTCTTACCTCGTCTCTTCATGTAATTAAGCAACTCTTCCTGCACCGTTTTCTTCTCGTCGGTACGCGCGGCAACAACCTCGTCCAGCGTGTCTTTAGCAACGATGTGATAAAGGAACACCGGTCGTTCGTGGCCTGCCTGTTTCTGGCGGACCGGACCTATACGCTCCACGACCTGCAAATAGTGCTCAAGGTTCCAGCCTTGCGAGATGAACGCCAGATGATGGCCGCCGTCCTGTAAATTCAAACCATGGCCGGCTGATGCGGGATGCACGCACAAAATCTCGATTTCACCGCGGTTCCACGCTTCCATCTGCTTATTACCCTTGGCCCCTTTGGCAAACGCCTGGGCTTGTGGGAATCTCTTAAGGATGCGCTCCAGTTCATGCTTGAACTGATAGGCCACCAGTAACGGCGCACCCTGCAACTCTTCAACAATGGACTCCAGCGCGTCCAGCTTCGTGTCATGCACTTTCTCCCAGTCTTTCGTTGCTTCGCCATCTGGCCCTGATACATACACGGCACCGGACGCAATCTGCAAACACTTAGATGTCTTCGCAGCCGCGTTAGCCGCTTCAACTTCTCCGCTCTCCAGTTCCGCGAATAACTTTTCCTCCATATCGATGTACGCCTGACGTGCTTTCTTCGGCAGGTCAATTTCAACCGGTACAATAATCGGCGCTTCGCAACCAAACCACTCGGCGGCGTCAATCGTCAGGCTGATGTCTTTCATCTTCTGGTGAATTTCATTATCCGCACCAGGGCGAGCGTGGTATTCGCGCGCCATAGCCGATTTGCCTTTCTGTACCGAGTTGAACCAGCGGTCGGTGAATGCCGTGTACGATGAGCCGAGGCGCTCGCCAGCGTCGATAAACCAGTTCTGGCCCCACAAGTCTTTGAGGCCGTTAGGTGATGGCGTTCCCGTCAGGTTTATAAAACGCTTGACCTTACCGAACGCAACCTTGCTAAGCGCCTTTGCCCGCTTGCTGCCGCCTGAACGACTGCGGAATGATTTCAGTTTCGTGCTCTCATCGGCAACGATAACCGTAAAAGGCCAGTCGTCTTTGCCGTAGTAGTCAATCAGCCACTCGATAACTTCGTAGTTGGTGCATACCACGTTAGCGTCCGACTCCAGCGCCGCGATGCGGCGCCTCTCGCTACCGGTCGCATCGACGACACTCAGACAAGGGAAACCCCACTTAGTTTGTTCTGCGGGCCACGTACCGGATGCAACACGTAACGGGGCGAGGATTAACACGCGGTCCTCTTCCGTAAGCTGCCCGTTGCGGAACAGGCGGTTTAGAACCCACATCGTTGCGGAACTTTTGCCCGCGCCCATCGAGGCCCAAATATTACAGCGCGGGTGTTGCAGCATGAACGAAGTCATGAGCTTCTGGTACTCTCGACGGATAAATTTAGACATAATCAACCCTTAACGTAGAGTACCAATTCCTTCCGCCCAAACGCCGTAACGTTACCGGTTACATCTTCGATGACCAGTTTACCGTTCGACTCGACGAACACTGTATCAACGGCAACAGGACGACGGGTCTTAACGTTGAAAATCATGTCGCCCGGTACGATGTCACGTGCTGGTTTGCGGTCGTATTCATGTTTCATTTCTAAATTCCTTATATTGTTGGTGTAGGACTAACTATAATAGTTCGCTATTAGGTCGTCAACCTGTTTGAACGACCCGACGACAAAAATATTTGCACCACGTTTACGCATCCGCTCGTGCTCTCGTAACTGGTGCAGGTCAGGCTTCGTATTTTCGTCTTTCTTAACCTCGACGAACCATACGATGCCGCCGGGGAGAATTACCAGCAGGTCAGGAGCGCCCACTCTATTTTCGTACGACAATTTGCGTACGAGGCCCCCCAGGGCCTCGAATCGCTCTTTTGCGTATTTCTGAATCTTGCCCTCCGGGGTCATGAGCGCAGAATCCAGGTGATGAAAGCCCCGCCGAGAACGGCAACACCAACAAACTTAAAGAACAGGCCATAATAGAACATCGAAGCTATTCCCGCACTGAGTAACAGCGCGAGCATGGTTACTATCGACCAAAATACAAACATCGTCATAACAACGGCTCCGCATCTGGGTTACGCAGGAAGTACGCTTGATAGATGTCGTGTTCCGAATAGTAAACGCCTTTGTGCGTACACCCGGCACAAACGTCACTAAAGAACCCATCTCCCATTACCATGATAAATTCCCATTCCGGCATATCCACTAACGCGGCTAGTTTCTTACTAAATGGTTTGTTACTCATAATACACACCCCTCACGTTTCGTATGCTCAATCCCGCAACGCGGACAGATTCGACAGTCTTCTTCGTATAACCAGTAAATTTTCATTCCAGCACCCACAGATAAATTGCGATAAACATGCATAATACGGCGACAATCATGCCGTATTGGCCCTCGTGACAGTAGACACCGGCGGCAAATCCCGCCAGTACCGCGATAATCAGTTTACTTAGCATAGCGCTTCATCTCCGCACCTTCCGCGACAAGAGGGAAGCCTTCTGCCCACTCAGGCAGAGAACACATTAATTTTTCCAGTTCGGCCACCGTGTACTCTGGGGTATCCGGAGTTTCACACACCAGTTCATCGTGTACCGAAAGCACGATGGGATACCCGCCACCCTCAACATTAATCATCGCATATGCGAGTAAATCACGGCACAGCGCCTGAACAATGTTTTCGCAGGCTTTGCCGCCGTGGGTGTACAGGGTAGTCCATTGGCGGGTTAACTGGTTTTCACCCTGATACTTGATTCGCACATTCGTGTTTACCCGTCCGTCTTCGTCTGTTTCCTTTGTCACACTAACGCCGATTCCCGGATACGAGAGGATACGGCCTGACGGCAACTCCATACACAACCACCAGCCAGGAACCTTCCTGCCCGACGAATCAAATTCTACGGTACGCCATATGCGGATAGCCCTTTCACCATTCCGGCGCAAGTGTGCCCCGGCCCAAAATTCACGACCAGGATTACGAACAGCGGCTAAAATTCCATCTTTAAGGTCGCGCCAGAACGCTACTGTTTCCGGGTGTGACTCGCGCCACATACGCTTGATTGCATCACATGTGCGCCACACTTTCTTGTCCAGAATATATGATGGTCGGTCATCCTTTTCACCGGGATGCGGTGGTCGCTTGGCTTCCTGAATACGCGCCCACTCATACCCACGTGCGGTAGCAGCCCAGATGTGGTCGGGGAAAGTCCCGTCCATTGTTTTTGCCATCTCAATAAGGTCGAGGCCTAAGTTTTTGGCGAACGTAACGAACGCTCCGACGCCGCCCTCGTAGCCGAGACCCAGTTCGCATGCTTTGCCTATCTGTCTGATTTCCTTGAAGTTTTTCTTAATGTCATCAGGGTCCATACCAAACATCTTGCCCGCGGTTACGCAGTAAATATCCAGTCCGGCGCGGAACGTATCGAGCGCGGTTTCTTCGCCCGCCAGCCACGCAAGCCCACGACCCTCAACGTTAGAGTAATCGGCGACGACAAACTTATGCCCGGCTTCCGGGATAATGCAGCTACGAACCGTAGATGCCGTTAGCTTGGCCACATCAAAACGGCGATGCGCACGGCCCTTAAGTAACGCTGAAATGCCTTTATCCAGTTCATCATCGTGATAGTACCCGCGCGCCAGGTTCTGCGGCTGGAAGCCTTTACCCGCCCATCGCAAAGTGCGTTTTGCCCCGCCGTACTGCAAGCAACCGCGACGACGGTCGTCCGACGAGCGACCCAGCAGCAGCGGGTTATATTTCGTCGATGCTGTAGACGCGGCCCCGAGGCGCATTTCGATAATCGTGCGGGCGTCATCTGGCAAATCATCATCCGCCAGCAGGTCATTGAGTGTCGACTTCTGCGCGTTATGAATACGGTGCGCGGGGGCCAGTTCCCGCAGAATAGGTAGAAAGTCTTTGCCAGTTAGCGAGCCGCCGTATTTGCGTTGGGCTTCTTCCTGCAACTGCGCCTTGTGTTTCTCTACGGCCTCAATCGCAGCTTCCGCCAGCGCCACATCAACCTTAAACCCGCGGTCGTTGATTAACTGGTCAAGTTCCAGTACACGGTCTTCGAACTCGGAGTTACCCCAACGCGGCAGCTTATGGAAGACTTCACGCATCGCAGTGATGTCGCTCACGGCGTACTTGATGAACAGCGCCCACTCATCTGGGTGAGTTTCGGCGGTGTAACGGCGGATTTTGTAGTTCTTCGGCGTCGGTTTAGAAAAACGCTGAATCAGTGCTTTACCGCGTTTGTCTTTCGCGTTGTCCGCAGATACGCCCAGCACTTCGCACAATGCGTCAAGTGAACCCGGCAACGCGTGACGAAACGCTCTAATCATCGTGTCAATGGTGTTTCTTGGCTTGATATCAACGCCCCAGCAGTGCTTCATAACAAGCCTGTCGAACATTAAAAAGTTATGACCTACAATTCTCATACGTCCGCGCATAACATTGCGCAGCGCAATGCGGAGGCTTATTGGCATTACCGGTTCGGAAGTGCAATCCCATACTTCTACGGGCCCATCATCAATGGCATATGTACAAATTATAATCTCGGTTGTCGGATGCTCCGCGTACGCATACGATCCGACTTTCTTTAAGTCCGCTTCAGAGAATGTCTCAGTATCCAGATACAATAGATTAGGCATATTATTTTCGACCCTTAGTAAAAAGGCCCAATGAAGGGCCCTAGTTAAATTGATTCAGATATTAGCGGCGGCGACGTTCGCGGCGCGGTGCTTCGTCTTCTTCGTCGTCTTCCAGGTCATCGACGCTCGCAGCAACTTTAGAACCACCAAACGCTTTACCTTCACCAACGTATTTAATCGCCAGCAGATTGACGCCGAGGACTTTGTATTTCTGGCTGAACCAGATTTCGACGCTTACGTTAGCAACGCAGCCGCTGTAAACCTGTTCCCCTTCAATCTGTTCGCCGTCTACGTTGAAGTCCTGTTCTACCTGAGTCTCACCTTTTTTAGAGGTTACAATCAGTGGCTGTTTCTGAGCCTTCGCTTTGAAGTAGAAGCCTTCCGGGAAGTCTTCAAACGGATTGTCGCGCTCAGCAATATCTTTAATCGCACATTTATCCATGTGCTTACCTTCGCCGTAGTTAGACTTCATCCATTTTTCGGCAGCGGCGGCACCCAATGCTTCTTCGACTACAGCGTAAACAGTGTCGTAGAGCGCGTCGATTTGAGCATGGTCCGGCGGCATGATAATCGTTGCGCTGTACTGGCCTTTAGTGATTGAGCCGTCATCGTTTTCACGGTCTTTTTCGCGTTCAAATACGTTAACCCATGCAGTGTTTACTTTACGCAGATTCAGTTTAATACCCATATCTCGATTCCTCAGTTTTCAGTTTACTCCGGGAAGCTGCCCGGCCAGTGATTAGAAATATAATAGCTAACTATTCAGGTGTCAACACTTTATTCCAAATCTTCTTCACTAACCTGATTCCACTCAGGACGTTTGTCATCCGCCGTTGTGACGCATGGCGCGCCGGGCTTACGGGTAATGAAGTCTTTCAGTTCTTCTTCCGGTATGACTTTAACAGCTTCGGTAGGTGACATGAGCACTTCTTTAGTCAGCTTGTCGCCGTAGAGTTCTGCTACTTTCTCCGCATCTTTCCACGCACGATTACCAGGACGACCTTCAACCAGTTTGTACCCTGGCACTTTCTTACCGGAATGCAACGCGGCGGCCATAGCTTTCTCAACCTTGTCGATGTGCTGGCGCAACAACGGCAACTTCTCATACTCAGCTACGAGTTGCTCCGGCGTAAGTTCCAGCGCAAAATCGTCTTCCAGTTCTTCCGCCAGTACCGAGTTAACGGTTTTTGTACGCGCAGCGCATTGTTCAGAGAACCGACACCACTGACAACCATCGACAGACGGCTTGAAGTCCGACGCTTTCAGGTTCTTCTTGCCGCGGGAATAAGCATCAAGGGCCAACAGCGCGCGTTTCTGCGCAAACTTAGCGAACAGTTCAAGGCCCTCAACCGAGATGTCCCACTCTGACGCGCCCCCAGCGTAAGGCTGGAAGATGACCAGACGAACGGTTGTTATGCTATAACGTCGCTTTAGTCGGCGATAAACACCCAGCGCGTAAAGCATAAGCTGCTTGTTTTCTTTCGCTTCGACACGATGCCGTCCTGTTTTCAGGTCGCCAATAATGAGCATGTGCTCTTCGGTGTTCGCCAGTTCCTGAACGGCAACAAGGTCAGCGGTTCCGAATGTCTCAACGCCTTCGTAGCCCGGATGCAATACCTCGGTAAGATTTACCCGCATTTCCAGCTTGGCGTAAGTCGCTACATCGATAATCGCTTTGCAGTAGTCGGTATACTTGCGCACTTGCTCAATCATATCCGCCGTAATCAGTACCGCGCCTTTCATCGGGCTGATTAGCGCCTTAATCTGGCCTTTACCTTCATCCAGCACGTAAGCGCCGACTTCACGCTCTAACGGCAGCGCAGTGCCTTTGATGTACTGGTTTAAGTGCATCTCAGCTATGGTGTGCATGGCGGTACCCAATACGGCGGCTTTACCTGACGTATTTGGAATGTCTTTTTCACAGGCCAGCGATGCGGCGCAGGTAAGCCACTTTTTAGCACCGGATGGCGACAGTAATGCGTGTACGTCGTTATTGCCACCGCGTTCTTTTAGAATCATACCCTGCTCTCCCACTGGTCAATTAAATGTCGTGTCTTATGGTCGCAGTGCATAGCCCACCCATACATCGACTCGAAGACATAAAAGTCAGGCTTGGCAAAAGTCGTGCGCTTAATCTGCGACACGTGACGGCCTATATCTTTAGGCCGTGGTACTTTTCCTAAGTACGCCATCTCTTCCATCTGGTGTGCACCGGACGGCGCACGCAACAGCCATAACGCCTCTATGTTATCCCGCCTGTCAACGGCGCGGTAGAGTTGGTAAATCATAATTCCGACCCTCAGTTAAAGCGGCCCGAAGGCCGCGAGATAGTTATTCTTCTTTGAAATACTTGTTCTTGATTGCCGTCAGGCGTTCCAGGTACTCGGCCAGGTCTTCGTCTTTAATCGCGGCAATCTTCATCTTCTTGCCGGTGAACTCTTCTAGCAGTTCATCCGAATCGTCACACGCGGCATTGCTCGGGCCTTCGTTAATTGCATCGTCGATAGCCTGAATCTGGTCACGCAGAGACTGGTAATCGACTTCTTCCTTCTCTTCTTCCGGCTCTGGCGTTGGTTCCTCTACTTTAGCTTTACGCGGCTTGCGTTTCGGCTTCTCTTCCTCCGCAGGTTTAGTGTCAACGACGTCTTCACCTTCAACCGTGATTTCTTTTGTTGTTTCTTCTTCGCACTCGGAAGCTGATTCTTCGGTATACACTACCGTCTCTACTTCCAGCGGCGCGGCGGCATGAACAACTTGTTTCGCACTGTTCGCCGCAATCAGTTCATGGGCAACTACGAAACGCTCCAGTAATTTTAAGAACTGTTCTAACATTTGTTTCTCTCCTCTCGTTTGGTATAGGCTAACTATAATAGCGAACTATTCACTTGTCAATGGGCTTTTCTAAAATAATTAATATGGTACTATTCACATATCAACTGACTAAGGAGTAATTGACATGCAACCATCTGAACTAGGTATCCGTGTAGAACAACGCCGTAAAGAACTCGGCATCTCCCAGCGCCGTCTGGCTGTTCTGGCGGGCGTTTCCCAGGGCGCTATTAACCAGCTTGCGCTTGGGGTGACTCAGGACGTCCGCCCGGCGACGCTGTTTAAACTGGCGGAAGTGCTGGAAGTAGACGCCAAGTGGCTGGCGTTCGGTGAAGGGGCTTAACGCCCCTTTCTTTTTACCTATTCCAAATCTTCCTCAGTAACCACTAGCATTTCATTCGGTTCGTATATTGTCTTCGGCCTTAATCTATCCCCTATTCTTTCAGGTATACGATACGTTCTCGGTACTACTTCGCCATTAGCATCACAGCCTAGCATTAGTTCACCATCTTTCAGCATTTTATCAAGATGGGTGTTAGTCACAGAAAAGTCACCGGAACGGGCCACTATCTGCTGCTGAGTAAAACCGCGACCTGTGTCATCTGACTGTTGCAGGTCTTCCAGTGCCGAAAGTATCGACTCCTTCCTTACTTCATCCCTGCCGCGTTTAACTTCTTCCTTTACTTTTTGTTTACCTTCGTTAGTTAACCCTTCTTCCCGCTCTTTCTCCTCGTCAGTTTTGAACGGCTCGAAGCCCCACGGCATCAGAACAAGCGCCTTGTGTGGTTCCGGCAGGTCGAGGTTTACGATTGTGCCGTATTCCTCTGTGCTGCCCAGGAACTCAACCGCGCGGTACTCTTTCGGCGGCGGCGCTTCACGGAACTGTACGGACTCCAGCACCATGCCAACCGTTTTCTGTTGAGGCCCGTGCTTAAATTTCGAGTGGTATACGTTTATCTGACGGTCGGTTGCACGTTCTATTGTCAGTTCCACATCGACACCCGCATACAGCGCCCCGCTGCCACGGGCTTTCTTTCCGCCCTTCGGTGTATGGTGGACGACGCCCACCGCGGCTTTAGTTGCGTCACGTACTTCTTTAAGGATGGCGATAACTTTACCCATGCCGATTGCCGTTGATGAACTGTTCTCGTCGAACTTATCAATCGTCAGGGCCAGTGTCTGGTTGAGAGTATCGAACGCGACCATGCCGATGGGTTCGCCACCCGCAGTTTCTCGCATTAGCTTAATCAGGCTTTTCAGTTTGCCAACTTCGCCCATATCGATGACATGTACATAATCTTTACCTTCCTCGCCGTATTTAGCCGCGAGTGCATCAATACGGGTGCGTGTGGCAGCACCGCCCTCACCGTCAATATAGAAATGGTGGCAACGCTGTGTATCAGCGCCTGCAAACCGGTACCCTGCGGCGCTCAGGTACATCATACCCAGCGTATAGAATGATTTATATGTGCCGGATTCCCCGACGATGTCCCAGATGCAATCCGACGGCATGTACCCTTCAACGACGAAATCAGCCTTTACCGGTTCAGGTAACTCGTCATCGTCTTCAAGGTCTTCCAGTGTACAAGTTACAGGCTCCTCGTTCTCTGTGCGGTGCAGTTCTTCAATCTCTTCATCCGGTAAATCAGGCAGAGCCGCACGAATGCTGTTAATACTGATAGGTTGCTTGTCTACGTTAAGCTCGTCCGGAAGGCCGCACATACGCAGGGCCAAATGTTGTCGGCGGTTAAGCTCAGTGCAAGCACCGTTGTTTGTGTGCTGGCACACGAAGCGCACTTCTTTACCGTCGAGCATGATGCTGGTGGAGCCTTTGCCGGTGTGCAGGTGTTCGTTAGGGCAAGGCACTTCGTACCCGCGACCGGAAGATAAAGCGTCAAGGCCAAGCTCCGCTTCGCAGAAATGCGCTATATCCGCGTTAAGCCCATGCTCATCGGCAGCAAGGGTCTTAGCTTCACGCTTACGCAACCCCATTTCTTCGGCTTTCTTGATGTACCGCTCGGCACGGATAACACGCCCTTCTGTAACCGTTATCTTCGACTCTTTATGCGGCAGGTAGATAAGGCGGTTGCCATCTTCTGTGCAGTGGTCGCGCAATGCTTCGTCTATTTCTAACTCAGCACAAATAGCACGTTGCACCATCCACGCGTCGTTAGAGTTAAACGGCGTGCGGGCCGGTACAAGAACGCGGAAAGCGTAGTCACCGTTTTTACACGCGTGCTGGTGCGACGCCGTTGTGTGCAGAATATTGAAGAACGGCGCGTTCTTGAATTTGCGGGTGAGGTCGCGGTACTGGGTACGGTTTAGATGGTCGAAATCGAACTTAACCACACTGTCTTCCAGAATCGCGTTCTTACGGCGACCGCCAACCGGCGCAATAGCTTTCTGCTTAATCTTGGCCGCGTCGTACTCTTCCTTAGTCCATGACGGGTCTACGGACAGGCGCTTCGATGTATCGCAGACATACTCTACAAACTGCTCCAGTGGCATTTCACGGGCTACCGGGTTTTTATCGAAAGTGTTACGCAGCGTTGCAAAAACAATATTCATTTCTTTTTCTCCGCGCGTTCTAAGGCTTCCTGCATACGACGCATTGCGCGGTTCATCTTTACCGGTGCGAAGAAATCAGCGCCGTGTTTCTGGCGGCGCAACTGTGGAACTATTAACTTCGTCATTGTATAATCCTTGTGCTTACTTTGATGATTTGTGCTTCGGCCCCGACGTTCTAGCATTGGGGTTTCTTTTTACCGTTTAGCCAACTCTTCCAGCAAATTTTTATACTCTTCAAAATATTCCTCGACCAAATCATCGCCGAAATAGAAGTCGATATACCCGAGATTATCTCTTACGTTAAGCGACGCCGACATGGTGCTTAGCTGGCGTAAGCTAATTAGCTTCATTTCTGTTTCTACGCAGAAAGGCCGGTAGGTATCAAGGTGGCAAGAGATGTTGAAGCATAGGGCGAACTCTCCAACCACGGAGTGAACCATATACACTTCGTTTTCTGCTTTATTGTGGAAAATTACACCTTTCATTTCACATTCTCCTTAATCCACGCTTCAACTTTATTACGGTCAAATGTTCCTGGTAAACGGCGACCCATAACTTTAATACAGCAGTCAGGGAATTTACCACTGCGCAACCAGTTATTAATTGTCTGGCGTGTCACCCCAATACGCTCAGCTACTTCATTCTGGGTCATGTAATGTTGCATTTTTATATCTCCTGTTTGTTTGGTGGAGCTGAGTATAGGATAGCGGGGATGTAAAAGCAACCAATCCCTGCTATATTTAATCTTTACAAAAAAGTTATTGAAAGTTCTTGACACATGTTTGTATAATGGTTTTGGGACTTGTATATATTACGGAGTTGACGAACCCTCCCCGAGGGATTCGTCAACCCCTCCCAGACAACTGAGATGCTTGCCTTGGGGTTTAAGGATAAGTGTATCTAAATCTCATTTAAAGAAGTAACCCGCTGAAATATCTACTGTTTCTTAATGTGCCGTAGATTCGCAACCGTAAAAATGTAACGATTATTGGGCAGGCTTAAGGCCTGCCCTTTAGTTACCAAGTAATAAGAATAAAGGCACAACCTTCCCTAAAGAATCACAACGGCAACGTAACTAATCTCTTGCACACCCCAACATAATAGGATACTATTCACTTATCGAAACGAGACAGAGGAGTGAGGGTTATGTTTAAGAAGGGTCAGTTGGTTCGGGTTACTGAGACCGGAGAATTTGCGGTCATATTCGCATTTCACAAAGAAAATAATATCTATTTTGCTGAATCTTTAACGGGGTCGTATCTCACCGTTTTATACGCGCAGGATATGGAACTCATCGGCAACAATTTTAAATTCAAAGGGGCGAAGTGATGGAAGAATTAATTTACGACGTATACGTAGACGGAGCCATAACAGAGACCACGAGTAATAAAGATTACGCAATAAAGCTGTATGTGTATTACGCCGCAGAGGTAGGAAGGATGGTCGAAGTGCGGGAGAGAACGGCATCGAATCGTGATGCTCGTGCCGACGACTCTGAGGGAGGTTGCCGTAAATGAATAACACTGAACTGAAAACAGTAGCGGAATATAACCATAAAATACGGGTCATGCGCCGGGGTGCCGGGCTGGAGCAGTTTTATAACATGTGGCGCACTGCGACGCGCGACCCTGATTTTCTGCGCACGGGTTATTATTTCACTAAAGGCATTATTCCGATTCGTGCCCGAAAGGATTATGGTTGGGTGCGCGAGACACCTAATCTTATGTGGTGCTGGTATTGTGGTGAGTTTTGGGTGCACGTTAAAGAGAAGATGGGGTTGGTATGAGTCCGTATAACCAATTACGCCTTGAGCGTCTACGTCGCGGATTAAGTAACGCTAAATTAGCTCTCGATACATGGGAGAGTACGCCATATTTTTCCTCAAAGGCATGGTTTGTCGCTCGCGCTAAAGCGTCCGTACAGTACCGTGAGTACAAGTTAAACAGTTTCCTTAAGCACCATGGGGTAGAGTTATGAGCGGTTACGATGCGACTAAGTTTGACCAGGCGTTATTAATTAACAAGTTCTATGAAAGATACCCTTTGTCTGAGTTTAAAACAGATTCCGAAAGGGCCGAAGCACTTGGTTATTTTATGGCTGGCGCTGAGTTGCAAAGGCCTGGAGATTTCATAGTGTACCCTGACTTAGAAGATGATGAGGACTAAGTTATGAGAGAAGCATTTGAACGGTGGGCTGTAGTCGAGGGTCTGCCGGTTAACAAAGGTTCAAAGAAAGGGTACCTGAACGTTAAGACGCGTCTCGCGTGGCGGGCGTGGAAAGCTGGTGTGCAATACCGTGCTGGTGTAACAGGTGGTGTAACAGGTCAATAGTTTGGGATTTTACTGAGTGACTTACGCTGCTACACAGCAGCGTATCATTTTTCTCATTTTTGTTCTATTTCACCAAACGCAACAATCGAAGCGACTATTGCAGGAGATGCAACAATGAAACTGAATGACATCGTAACCTGGACCGGTAGAAACGGAGAAAAGCGATTCGGGCTTATTGTTGCGTCAGACGGCAACAAGTACCGTGTTATGCGATGGCGTCAGTGGGTACGACGCCCGAGGTACTACTGGATTCGCAGTGAACGATTATCTTTAAAACACCAATAAAATTTACTTGCACACTAAGATAGAATAGGCTACTATTCATTTACACAAACGAGAGGAGAGACAGGATATGGGTTGGTACGGTAGCTGGACTTTAGGCGAACTGGTAGATGCTTACGAAATGATGGGCAGCACTTCGGTGTGCGACGGCGACACTAAATCGCTTCTAGTCAGGGTGGACGAGAAAAGGGGTGAAGAATATGACGTTTAAAGAAGCAGTATCGTACGGGTACTTAAGACGTAGAGGAAATTATAATGGTGCTCCGTGGGTGTGCAACGGGCGCCAGTTCGATACCTGGAAAGAGGCACCGGCGGAAGCCAACGAAATGTTAAAAAGAGACCGGGAGCAACAGAAAAATGAACAATAAAAACGAAGTATTCGAGTACCTGATTGACCAGTTACGGCAGCAGGTAAATAACAACCAGTGCGAAGGCCTGGCGCATGAGGTGCAGTCACTTAAGAATCAGTTACGTGATGCGTCAGAACATATTAAGGAGTTGCATAAGGCGTTGGCTACAGCTACGGGTGACGTAGGCGCTTATATAGCAGCAGAGCAATCTGGTTGCCGTAAGGAAGATACTCAGTACAACGCCTGGAGGCCGCATTATGGCGCACGACAACCTGTGCCGGATGGGACTATGGTATTTATCCGGTATCGCAACGGGGAGGAGCCGAAACACAGTGTAGCAGCAGAAAAGCGGTCGTGGATTTGGGATGGAACATACGCAGACATAGTGGAATACAAGATTGACACACAGGAATGCGAGCACAATTGGTTATATAGTAAACGCAAAAGTGGATTCGTTTGCTTTAATTGTGGGGCGCGTAAGTAGTGACCAGCATCTTATTTATCTGGACACTTACCGCAGGCCAGATGCAACTGGCGGCATCAGAAACGTTTTACTCGATGGAGGCGTGCCAGTCAGCGGCACGCGCCGCAGAGAACGCGCACTTTCTGTTTCAGGGCGACAAGCCCAACGATTCAGAGGTACGCGCTATCTGCTCACCTAAGCGACTTGGTAAACAGGAGAGATAATTATGGCTGTTCGCAAAGGCTTTTATGAAGATGGCCACTTCGATAGCAAAGTAAACGGGGAGTACGTAAGTTATGAAGACTACGCGAAACTCGAAGCCGAGTTACAGAAATACAAAGACCAGTTCCCTGATTACGTCGAGTGCGCGAACTGCGGGTCAGTTACACGTGTGGAAGGGGTGGATTGATGGCGCAGAGATATGAGGTAAAAGCGTGGGGTCTGCCAGAGCCCGAGATGGCTGAGTATGCATACGGCGATTATGTAGAGTATGATGCTTATCTGAAACTTGAAGCAAAGTTACGTGAATTCGCTGAACAGGTAATGTACGAACCTTGTTCGAAAGTTACAGAAGAAATGGCCCGCGAGATTCTCAGAATATGAGCCTTGCAACTGACATCCTGAAACGCAGCGGCCTTGCGCCGCTGTCGCCGAGAGCAAACACTCAGATATACAAGCGCCGCCGTAACGTGCCGTACCCAGAGATTCAGGCCAGACGTAAAGCTATCCGAGCCTGTGGATTCCAGAACGGGAAGGCCGTGAATCTCGGTGAGTTTAAAACAAAGGAACGCGCGGCTATCGCTAATCGGTTATTTAATTACTGGAAATCGCTGGGATATGATGATATTCCGACGAAACCGCAGAGACGGCCATACATCTGGAGACATAAATAAACCGTTATTAAGATAATTCCTAACCGTGCTATCCTCCAGTTACTGCATACTTAATACGCACCTGGAGGATTCATCTTGGATAAATTTACTGAAACAGTGACGGGGTGGCTTCTCACCGCCGCACTGGTCGGTGGATTGGTCGGACTAAGACAACATAAAAAGTCTATATCCGGTCCAGTCGACGGACTGGTATTTCTTCTCACCGGCTTCGCGTGTGCCATTTTCGGTGCACCTCTTGCCGCTCAATGGTTCGGTATTACCGGTGAGCGCGAGATAGCTGGCCTCGGATTCATCATTGCCATTCTCTGGATGCCTATCTATTCCCGCCTTTCTGGCATCGTATCGGGTGGCGATATTTCCCGCCCGGGAGGACCTCATGACTGAGCTATTCTGGTTTGTCGTAATGCTGGCAATGGGCGCTTCGTCCCTGTTCAGTGTGTATAATGGGCACGTGGACGACGGGTTATTCGGGCGTGTGCTCTATATCCTGACTGTGATTGTCTGCGCCGCCGGATGTATCCACCTGTTACAGGGCAGCGTGTCACCAACGTTGCCTGAGACGTTAATCACATTAGTTGCGCTGCGTCAGATTCGTCAGGCGTGGTTGTCGTACGGAGGATATAAGCGTGTCTCGAAATATTTCAGATAATGGGCTGCAGTTCAAAAAGGCGTGGGAGAAGTTTCGCGGAACTGCATACAAAGCAACAAAGAACGAGAAATACTGGACTATAGGCTGGGGCCATACCGGACCGGATGTGTACGAAGGCCAGAAGATTACCGAAGGCCAGGGGTTGCTGTTACTGAACCGTGATATGCAGTGGGCGGTGAAAGCAGTCGATGAAGTCGCGCACCCCTCACTGACCCAGGCTCAGTTTGATGCCGTTGTCGACCTGGTGTTCAACGCAGGGACTGGCGTGATTGCGGCTACTACTGGAACTGGTAAGGCGCTACGGCAGGGGGACATCACAACCTTACGGCATAAGATGAGTCAGTTCATTAACCAACGCAACCCGAAAACCGGTAAACTCGAGCCTGTGCTCGGCCTACGCCGTCGCGTAGCTGGTCGTCTGGCGCTGTTCGACGGTAAACCGTGGCAGGAGGCGGAGGCTATTGGGAGGGCTGTTAAATGATGGAAGAGAACTGGGACGTGTAGTATTCTGGTTAGGCCAAGTTTTTCGTATTTGCTAATGGAGGCCGTTATGGCACTGCAAGAGTTCACCAACCCGGTTAAATCCCGTGACGATATTGACGAGCAAGCGGGTTACGGGGAATAATAGCCCTACGCTGTTTGTGCTTGCACCACCCGAAACCCGGACCGCGAATCCGGGTTTTATTTTGTCCGTAGTTTGATAGACTAACGGCAACAGAAGATTAAACAACATTGAGGGCATCCCGGGTACCATCACCCCCGCGGACCCGTAACAAGGTCGGGCCAAAGTGCGGTAACGCGTGCCGGAGAATCTCTGTTGACACCTAAGACTAATCCGACGATACTTAAATCACCTCCTGCTTCATCCCTCTACTCTCCAGTTTTATCCCGGCCCTGACCCAGCCGGGATTTTTTTTATCTATTTTCCGCAATGACTAGTTGACTATTACCTTCGACCCTATTATATTTACTCCATCGACAACGAGAACGGAGTAGAGAGAAATGAGTAACGTATCAACGGTAGAAATAACCGAGGAACTTGAAGCTAAATGCATCGCATGGACTATGGATAACGACCCGGTTGCTATGCGTAAATTTCCAATGAAAATCACGGATACCGAGGCATTCAAAGACGCGCAACTGATGGCACGTATCGCCGTTAGTAACCTGAGCAACAGCATTCCAGCGGACGCGTTCTGGTTCGCCGCGATGCAGACACTGAAAGCAGCTTATGCAGGAGAGAAGAAATGAGCAAGTTAGCCGCAGATTTAGTACCTGGAGACGTTCTGTTTATAGATAACAGTTACGGCGGGTATTTTGTAGAGGTTAAAAGTGTCCTAGAAGATACGCCGCTTTTGATTGTTAACGGCGAAATTGTATTCCTTACTACCGATTATGTTGAGGTTAAGTGATGAGCGAACAAGGTCAAGTAAGCCAACTATTACGAGTAGGCCGTAAAGTCAGTCACACACCGTTCCCGACACGCGAGGAACTGATGAAACGTAACAGTTTCCAGGGGCCGGACAAGAACAGGTATCTCAATCGCATGTGGGGAGAGCGTAAAGTATGACTGACCGCGAATACGAAAAGATGATGGTAGAGGCTGTTAACGGCGGCGTAGACATCGGTCACGTGATGCACGTCCTTAATACTAAAATCGCGGTAGCTGAGCAAATGGTTGAGTCGCTCTATGAGACACGCCGTGAACTGATTAACCGATTCAACCTGAACAAAGTCTCTGGTGATGGGTATGAAAGCGCCTGAACCGGTAGTTATTGATGGCGTCCTATGGAAACCCTACTCGGTTAACCACATCGACGCCGACGGGAAGAAGTTCAGCTTCTACATTTTTGCAATAAGCCGGGAGCACGCCGCCTGTGTGGTCGACGATATACGAGAAACGGCGTGGCTTGGTGATGAGATAGTGGGGTGAGAGTATGAGTCTTGAGGTGGTTATTGGTCTGGTCGGTCTTAGTTACTTCATTGGGTTATTGGTTGGATTTCTGCGGGGTAGATATTAATGTTCAGTGACATCAACGCAGCAATCGAAGAAGCAATATGGCGGCGCTATAACGGCGAGCAACAGCGGCACTTTTGCCTCGTGCAACGCGGTAACATGATTACCGTAGTGCAGGACCGCGATAATAAATATCCGAATGCGATGTGGACAACGAGGAATTTCTTAGGATGATTACCAGCATTCCGAACCTGATTAAAGAATATGGCACGATGGCTGAGACATGCCGACAAACTGGCATCAACGAAATGACGATTGCGAAGTACAGCAAAGACGTTAACTGCGAGCGTCACGTAATTTATAACAACCGTCTTATGACGCATGTTAAGACAAGCCCGGTGTTATTCACTCGCCGCGGTATCACTAAAACTGAGCAACGCATTGCTAAAGAGGAGAGTGAGGAGTGAAAAAGTTAACTGTCTACTGGAAAACCGGCGCTACGTCAGAACTCGATGTTTTCAGTGTAACGCAGTGTGAGAAGTTCTGGTACGCCGAAACATTCAACGGTGAAGTGAGAATCCCGTTAGCACTGGTAGACGGCAGAGATATCACCGGGTAACCAACCATCAAGCCCTCTACGGAGGGCTTTTCTGTACATCCAGCCCAATCCCCTTATATAATCCCTTTAGACGCGTAGGGCGCGTCTGATGCGCTCTGATGGTCAGACGCATATGTCAGGGGGTTATATGAAACTTACACTTAAGCAACCATCACCTGAGGTGGTGCAAGCTGCACATGAAGAGGCTGTTAGTGCCAACCGTCGCCGTAAACGACCGCGGGGTAAACAGAGCCTTTACCAGTCATCCCGTAATTCTGCGGCATTGTGGGACCCGGACTATTGCGACGAGTTAATCCGGTTCTTTGACCGCAACTCATGGGAACTCGTACCTACGTCCAAGGGTGACGAACGCCCGCTGATTCAGGATAAACCCCCGTCACTGGCCCGCTTCGCCTTACACATCGGCGTAACTATCCCTATTATTAAGCTGTGGTTGCGTGAGATTCCGGCGTTTGCAGAAGCCTATGAAACCGCTCAGGCGCTGGAAGAGGCGTATTTCACTGAGACAGGCGCCGCCGGTATCTCCGCTACGTTTGCTGCGGCTAAGCTGGGCTTAAGCAAAGAGAAACCTGTTGAGTCCACCGAAGAAACAGCACCGACTGAGATTATTTTCAGTGTCGCGGAGCCTGTAGGTAAAATCGTGACAACGAATATGGGCGAGGTAGAGGAATGAGTATCCAGCTATCCGCGCCCCAGGCACTGTTCCTGAATTGCGATAACAAATACAAAGCCTACGTCGGGGGCTTCGGCAGCGGCAAGACATTCGTAGGCTGTCTGGACCTGCTTACGTTCATGCTCAAGCACCCCGGTACGCGCCTTGGCTACTTCGGTCCGACGTATCCTGCCATCCGCGACATCTTCTACCCGACATTCGAGGAAGCGGCTAACCTTCTCGGCCTCGATGTGCTGGTTAAATCTGGCGACAAAGAAGTCGTTGTTACCCGCGGTAAGACGGTGCTCGGTACGGTTATCTGCCGTTCGATGGATAACCCCGGCTCGATAGTTGGTTTCAAAATCGCTGCGGCGGTCGTGGATGAGTTGGACGTACTGAGTCGCGAGAAAGCTGAACTGGCGTGGAACAAAATCGTAGCCCGTATGCGTCTGGTTATCCCGGGTGTAATTAACCACATCTCCGTCACCACAACGCCGGAAGGGTTCAAGTTCGTCTACTCCAAGTTCAAAGAGAATCCTACGCCAAGTTACTCTATGGTGCAGGCCTCCACACACGAGAATGCGCGGTTCCTGCCGCCGGATTACATCAGCTCGCTGACAGAGACTTACCCCGCGCAACTGATTAACGCGTATCTGAACGGTGAGTTCGTTAACCTGACCTCCGGCAGCGTGTATTACGCATACGACCGCCGTAAGCACCGCAGCAAAGAGACAATTCAACCTGGCGACACGCTGTACATCGGGCAGGACTTCAACGTTACGAAGAACGCCAGCGCCGTGTATGTGCAACGTAAAGACGGCTGGCATGCAGTAGCAGAACTGAAAGGCCTGTTCGATACGCCGGATACCGTGCGCGTAATTACCGAGAAGTGGAAGTCGCAAGGCCACCGCATCGTCGTTTACCCCGACGCCAGTGGCAAGAACCGCAAAACCAACTCGGCGTCAATCTCCGATATTGCCTTACTACAGCAGGCGGGGTTCGATGTTCGCGCTAAATCCGCCAACCCGCCGGTTAAAGACCGTGTTTTAGCGGTGAATACCGCACTGGAAAAAGGTAAGCTGTGGGTTAACGACCACTTATGCCCTGAGATAGCGAAGACGCTGGAGCAGCAGGCATATGACGATAACGGGGAGCCATCCAAAGACGGCATCATCGACCATATGGCAGATGCCCTGGGCTATCCTGTAGTTTACGAGATGCCGGTGGTTAAACCAGTAATCAACATCCCGGTGACTTTCGCACTTTAAGAGGATTATTCAATGTTAACTATGAACGGTCAGAATCAAGGTGTTAAGACAAAACACCGGGAATGGCTGCATCACTTTGATAAATGGCAGAAGGTGCGCCATGCGCTGGAAGGCGACCTTATCCGTTACCTGCGTAACGTCGGGAAGAACGAGCCTGACCCGACTTACGCCGCCCAACGCCAGGAGGAATACGAGAACGGCGCTATCTGCTACAACTTCACCAAGCGCACCCTGTCGGGTATGGTCGGCTCAGTTATGAGAAAAGACCCTGAGCAGATTATTCCTCGTGAACTGGAGTACCTGTTACGCAATGCCGACGGTTCTGGTGTCGGGCTGTGGCAGCATGCCCAGGACACGCTGATGGAAATTGACTCAGTAGGACGTGGCGGGTTGCTGGTTGACGCCCCGGAGACAGCCGCAGCGACGGCAGCCGAGCAGAACGCAGGGTTACTAAACCCGGTCATCGCATTCTATACCGCGGAGAACATCATCAACTGGCGACTGACCCGCGTCGGTTCAGTTAACCGTGTGACAATGGTCGTGCTGCGTGAGGTATGGGAATACTCAGAACCGGGCGCAGAGTTCGAAACAAAGTTCGGCGAACAATACCGCGTTCTCGACCTGATTGATGGTCGCTACCGCCAGCGCATTTACCGCTTCGATGCCGAAGGTGGCGCTCAGGATGAAGTAATCGAAATATTCCCGGAACTCGGCGAACAGTTACGCGGCAAAATCCCGTTCACTTTTATTGGGGCAAGCAACAATGACGCGACCATCGACGACGCCCCTTTGCTGCCGTTGGCCGAGCTTAATATCGGGCATTTCCGCAACAGCGCGGACAATGAGGAGTCCAGCTTCGTTGTTGGCCAGCCTACTCTGTTCATCGCCCCTGGTGAGAATATGAGCATGGAACAGTGGAAAGAAGCCAACCCCCACGGCGTGCGTATGGGGTCGCGTTCGGGCCATAACATCGGCCACGGCGGCAATGCGTTTCTGGTTCAGGCGGGGGAGAACAACCTCGCCAAACAGAACATGCTGGATAAAGAGAATCAGGCCATCCAGATTGGTGCGCAGCTTATCACCCCGACGCAGCAAATCACCGCTGAATCGGCCAGACTGCAACGCGGTGCGGATACGTCAGTTATGGCGACAATCGCACGTAATGTAAGCATGGCGTATACAGATGCGTTGCGCTGGGTAGCTGCGATGTTAGGGTTGCGTGAAGGTACAGAGGTTGAGTTTAAATTGAATATGGAGTTCTTCCTGCAACCGATGACCGCCCAGGACCGCGCTCAGTGGATGGCTGATATTAACGCAGGTTTGCTGCCCGCTACTGCTTATTATGCTGCGTTGCGCAAGGCGGGTGTAACCGACTGGACAGACGAGGACATTAAGAATGCTATCGGGGACGCGCCGCTGCCGTTAGGTGCTGTTGCTCAGGTAGCCGGAGAGATTCCGCAGGCGGCGCAGCAGCAGGATTAAATAAAAAGGCCCCGTTATGGGGCCTTAGTTTTAGCTCCCCCAGCAACCCATTTCTTCTCTTACTGCTTTGTCATAATCCTCTTGAGAATCCCCTTCAAGCGTCAAGTCACAGTTTCTATACGCGTATGCTGCATCAAAAGCGTCTTTCTCAGTCCAACCGTTATTGATGAAAGCGGTAATCAGTTTATGGTGGTTCATGTTTAAGCCTCCTGTTTAATCAACGAATGTAGTATCGTACGTATACATGACACCTTTAAATCGAATTGTTTATCGGGACGATAAAATATGCCACTACTTACATCACTAATCAGCCACCAGATATGGCTGCAACGCACCGCATCCGGTGAAGTGAAAGACCTCGCGCCGTTCATTCAGGAAATGCGGGGCGAAATCAAACGGCAGGTGTTGCTATTCGGCGACGACGGTCGCAGCACCGCGCGACTGAATAAATTGTTACGCGACCTTGAGGAAGCACTGACCGGGCTTACAGGTG
>ULOS01024151.1_pt1 | contig 41772 bp, 30 predicted proteins | sample 1952701 | NCBI WGS metagenome assembly ULOS01 (sample SAMEA4835607, study PRJEB28245) | human gut metagenome | biome: gut microbiome; material: fecal sample | place: Denmark | collected 2008 | reverse complement strand
CCCGTCCCCTTTTTTCGTACTTATTGTTTGTTTTTTTTGCTTTTTGGCAAATATTATATAGATTAATGTACAGGCTATAAATATAATTAGAGATAATAATTGCGAAGCTCTTATATTTCCCATCATTAGGCTGTCTGTTCTAAGACCTTCTATGAAAAATCTTATGAATGCATATCCTATAAAATATAATAATGTAATTTGCCCTGAAAAGTTTCTTTTTTTGCTTATTTTTAGTAGTATTAAAAATAAAATAAAGTTTCCTACTGATTCATATAAAAATGTTGGATGTACATATTTTGTAATTCCGTTTTCAATTATCTCCATTTTTAGTGGTAGGTTTGTTTCTGTTCCATACGCTTCTATATTTATGTAGTTTCCCCATCTTCCAATTGCTTGTCCTAATGGAATTATTGGTGCTATGTAGTCTGTTAAATTTAGTATGCTTATTTTTTTAATCTTACAAAAGACAATTATTGTTGCTACTGCACCTATAATACCTCCATAAATTGCTAGTCCTCCATTTCTGAAGTCTAGTATTTCTGATGGATTACTTATATAATAATTTAAATTAAATATTATATAGTATGCTCTTGCACATAATATTGCAGTTGGAATCATAAATATGCTTAGATCTAAAATAGTATCAAATTTTATATTATATCTCCCACTTTTAAGTCGTGACCATATTATTCCAATTACAATTGCAGATACTATTAAAATTGCGTACCAATAGATATCAATTCCGGCAATTGAAAATGCTACTCTTGAAATAAGTCCTGTTTTTATAATCATATTTTTTCCCTTTATATTGTTTATATTTAGGTTTTTATAAAGGTTTTACCTATAAACCTTTATTATTTTTTTAGATTATTGTTTGATATTAGTATGTGCAGTTATTCACATACTTTTGTATAAATTTTATCAAAAATTTTATTTTCTATATTAAACAAAGACCTCTTTTCATTGCTATAATTGAAAAGACGGTCTTTTTACTTTCTAATGATAATTTCAAATTTAAATGTATGATACTATTTTGTTATAGCATATCCATTAATAAAATTATAAATATTATTTAATAATAGCGCTTTTAAATTTTAGCTCTTTATTACTGATAAAACCATTTTATCTTCAACAAACAATTCGTTTAATATATCTTTGGCATAATCCATTGTAATATTGTCAAATTCATCCACATAATCAAATGAATTTATTTGCTTTACTGTATCTGCTAAAAACATTCTTGATATACTTGCAACATCATTAAATTCAGTTACAAATTCACCATATATTTTTCGTTTCATTCTTTCAAAATCTTTTTCGACAAAACCATTTTTTTTCATGTTTTCGATTTCAGTTATCAACATTTTTTGTACTAACTGTGGATTATTTGATTGCCCACTTATTAATGCATGAGCATATTGATTCGAAAATTCGTATTCGGAATCGGCCTCTCCTAACAATATTTGCTTTTCATATAGCTCTTTATATAAATTAGAACTTTTTCCTATCAATAAATCTAAAATAACTTCGATGGCCATGTGTCTTCTTACTCGCTCTGGTGGATCTACCACTTTATCTTTTAAACCAATCATAAATATTGGCATACTTACGGACATTGTTTTTTCCATATATTTTTGATTTATTTCTTTTGGCTCTTCTTCATAAATTCTGTGTATTTCTCCAATGTTTTTAGAAGGTTTTAAACGTTTTTTTATTTCTTCTAAAATATTTTGTGGTTCAAAATTTCCACATACCACAAGTACCATATTTGATGGATTATAAAATGTGTTGTAGCATTTATATAACACATCTGGATTTATTGGAGCAATTGAATCAATACTTCCTGCTATGTCAATTCTAATTGGACATTTTGAATATAAACATTTTAACGCATTTAAATATAATTGAAAACCTGGATCATCATCGTACATCATAATTTCTTGACCAATTATACCTTTTTCTTTTTGAACATTTTCATCTGTATAGTATGGGCTTTGAACATAATCCATAAGCTCATCTAAACCTTTATAAAAGTTCTCATCTTCACTACATTCAAATAAATATGCAGTATGATCATTCGTTGTATATGCATTGGCATCTAAACCAAGAGCCATCATTGTATCTAAGCTATTGCTACCATTTGGTTGCTCAAACATTTTATGCTCTAAAAAATGAGCCACACCATCTGGAACAGAAACTTCTTCACCAGTTTCTGGTAATATAAATTTATTATCAATTGAACCAAATTTAGTTCCCCATATAACAAACTTTTTTGTACTTTCTTTTTTTGGAACAATAATGACTTTTAAGCCATTATCAAGATCTTCAATATATGCTTTTTCTTTAATTTTTAAACAATCTAATATCTTCATGCTATTATAAAAGTTCTCCTTTCAAACGCTTTTTTCTTTCAAGGACCGTCCCTCTTTGGAACAGCTTTATTCTTCTCCGGTTAGGAAATAAATTGTGTTTATTTTCATTTTTGGAGCTATTTTTATTATTTCTTCTTTTGTTACCTTTTTGATGTTGTCTATATATTGGTCTAAACTTACAAATTTATTTGAAAGCTCTTGTGAAAAATAGTACATTAGCTCTCCATCTTGTGTATCTGGAATACTTTTTACTGATGCATATATTAATTGTTTTGCACTTTCTAAATCTTCTTCTGTAAAATCTCCTGTTAACATTTGTTGTAGTTGATCTTTAATTATAGATACTGCCTTTTCATAATTTTTTATTTCTATTCCACATCTTATAATTATAATACTTTTGGCCTTTAAATATCCTGATCCTGCTGTATATGCTAAACTTGCCTTTTCTCTAACATTTTGAAATAATTTCGAATTCGCTCCTCCTCCAAGAATTACATTATACATAGATGCAATATATTGCTCATCTTCTTGTAGATTACTTATATTTAGACCAATCATTAATTTTCCTTGGGTGATATTCATTTTTTCAATTACTTCATTCGGATTATTAATTGACTTATTTGAGCTACTTATTTTAGTAGGTATATACTTAGCTTTTCTTTCATTTAAATTTTCTAATATTTTATTCTCGTTCAAATTATCTATATTTTCACCTGATACAAATATATCTATTTTACAAGATGAAATTAATTTTGTGTATTGCTCATATAGGTCTTTAGAAGATATTTTATCCAAATCTTCTGTATAACCAAATTTATATAAACCAAATGGTTCACCTTTAAACATTTCTTCTATACATCTATCTAAAGCATATTTTGTTTTATTATCAATTTTACCTTCGATTATTTGTTTTAATGTATTTTTTTCTCCATCAACATAGTCTTCTTTAAAAATTCCATTTTCTGTATATGGGTTAAATACTATATCTGATAATAATTGTAATGATTTTTGTGCTAAATTTTCTTGCTCTGGCAAGAATTCATCATTAATTGATTCTATATAAAATTTTAAAATTTGGTTATCCCCATTTTTTTCAATACCACAGTCAAAACTTGCTCCATACATGTCTTCAAGCTCTTTTGATATATCTGCTTGAGTTTTATAATTATTTGTTCCTCGTCTTAGAACAGCACTAATCAAAGCATTTTTAGTTACATCTTCACGGTTTATAGGTGTTGTTAAAAAAATTGCAAATAAATTTGTTTTAAATTTATTTGTTGACACCTTATGAAATGTAATTCCATCTTTGATTACATTTTTATTATACTTCATACACTAAAATCCTTTCCTTTTGCCATCAAGAACAAAAAAGTAAATTTTTATATTCATATTATAATATAAATATGGAAATTTATTCAAGATATAATTTAAATTTTGGGGACGGTCCTTGATTTTTATTCCCAGGACCGTCCCTCTTTTTTTATTCTTAGAACAAAAATGAAGCTGTCATGTTGTGTTATGACAGCTTTATTTTATATTATTAATTTCTTCTTCTTCTTTGTAGTGCATCTCCTGCTCTTGTTCTTTCTTCGTTGTCTTGCTCTTGCTCATTGTCCTGCTTTTTATCATTTTCTTGTTGTTCTTTGTTTTCTTCTTTTTGATCTTTGTTATCTTTGTATTTTTCATATTTGTTACAGAAGTTTTGCACTTCTTCATCACAAAATGTTACACCTTTTTGTTCAAATTTTTGTTGTAATTCTTCTTTTTCTTGAGAAGTTAACTCTACTCCTCTGTTACTTAGCTCCATTTTTACTCTTTCAAATGCAGCTATTCCTCTTGTTGAATCGTTTGCTATGTCTTTTACTGTAAGGTTTTCTCCTCCATGCTCTCTTATTGTTGCGGATTCTTCGTTCATTCTAATGTTATCACGATCTATTTTATTAAATACAACTTTGTTTGTGCTGTATCTTCCTCCTAGGTCTAAATCACTTGTTGCTGTGTTGTCTGATTGAACTAGCACACCAGGTGACCAGGTTTCGTCATTACTCATTGTTTCACCTTCTGGATTTGAAGTAACACGCTCTTGTTTTATAACCTCAAGTTCTCCATATTGACCCATTCTTGCAGATAATCTCTTATTTGCATCATTTGCAAAATAAATTGCTCCATATGTATTTGTTTCTTGCATATTATTATGCTCATTTGTTGCATATGTTGTACGACCCATTTCATTACTACTATTTCTAAAATCTGGAGATTCTTCAAATTTTCCTTCTGCATTTTTTGAAACCATCTTCAACATACCATCTCTTGTTTTTATTGCACATAATTCATTTCCATTTGTTATTCCTTCACTTCTTAAAAATGAATCATCTTTAATTTGACTTATTTGATATATATCTTGAGGATCTATTCCTAAATCTTTAGCAACTTCTTGAGTTTTTTGCTCTTTTTCATCCATTGCATCTTTAGCTTGTTCATCAACTTGATTATCTAGGCCTCTATCTTTAGATCCTTTTTCCTGTTTTTCAATTTCTTTCTTTTGCTCTGCAGTTAAAGATACTATTTCATGATTCATCATTTGCATATATGCTTCTAACTCACCATTTTTATCTAAACCTGCAATTTCAAAATTTGTACCTTGTTCTTCATTTTGTTTTTGTAATAATTGTTTCATTTTTACTAATTCATCAGTTATCTCTTTGTCATATCTTAATCTTCCATCTTCTCCTGTTTCTGCAAATTTGTTCATGTCATTATCGTATAACTCAAATAATCTTTTTATTTTTCCTTCAGAATCCTGTAATTGTTTAACAGCAACATAAATATCTTGCTTTGCAAATCCAACTTCATCTGTCTTATCTGAATTAGTTAAATAAAATTGATCATATGGTAAGGTATATAAATATCTTTCATTTAAATTATCTTGCATACCTTCTAATACCTTTTGTCTTATTACTTTCATCTTTGTTACTTTTTCTTGTATTTCTTTTTTTTGATTAGTACTCATTGGCAAACCTCCTTATATATGGTTATTACTACATTATATCAAATTTTTTTTTATTTTTCAAATGACATTTCAAAATCAGTAATTCCAGATCCTAATTTAATAATAAAATTCTTTTTAATGTGCTTTGCCCCATATGATCCCTCATCTTGAATATCACTTATAGTTCCAGAAATTATATAATTTTGATTAATATCAACTTCAACGCTTGAATAATCTATTATATTATATGTAAACCAATTTTTTTGAACATATGATTTAAATTCATCTACAGTTTTAAAATTATTTGACTTATATGTATCATTTAAAAATTTATATGCGTTTTCATAATCTTGATTATTTAAAGCTTCAAAAAATCTATTTAAACATAACTGAGCTTTTTTACCATCACCAGCATTCTGATATTCATCATCATATGATTTTACAGATACTGTATACGAATCTAGCAATACTGTGTAATTCATAATTCCAGTTATCTTAAAAATCCAAATGCCACCACAATTATCATGACATATAAGTTCTGTATATGAATCATATTTTGTCATTTTGTATTGACCTAAACGTTTATTACTATTTATATATGAAGTAACATATTTTTTAAAATCCTCAATAGTTTTAAATTTACTGCTTTTATAATTAGAATCAAGTTTATTATATGCCAATTCAGGAGTATTTTTTATTTTACTCAAAAAATCTTGATAATAAGTATTTGCTAGCTCTTGTTGATTAATATTTTTAAATTGAAATGTATTGTTTTCATTTTTTTCAACTTTTTCAATATGTAATGTTTTCATTGTTGATATATCTTTGTAATTATATCCTATATCATTCAAATAATCATTCAAATATATTTCAAAAGTATAATTATATTTATCCAAAATAACAATAAAATTATAATTTGTATTTGCATAACTTCCATAAATAAAATATGTATTAATATATGTTGAATCTTCAACAACATACATGCTATCTATTTCATAGCTTATACCAGAAAAAATTTTTAAATTATTGTATATATAATCATTATTTACACTATACTTTGTTTTATAATTATTAGCTAAAACATCATTTATATATTTTAATCCGTCTTGTTTATACTCTTCTAAAGCTGTTTTTTCTTCTTGCTTAGATACAATTAATCCTAAATCACTTGCACTACTGTTCAAATATGATACATATGTATTAAATTTATCAATTATTGCTTTTACTGTATAATAATTGTTTGCACTATTTACCAAAGATGCAACTGCATCATCTGCAGTTACACCTTCAGTAGCCCTTTGTTGCTGATATTCATTATAATAATCTGTTTGAGGTTCTGTATTATTAATTTCATTTTTACTTTTTTTATTAAACATTGCCAAAACTATTAATAGTATTATCAATATTACTATAAAAGTTGTTATAAAGGTTATTAAAAGATCTTTTTTACTAACATTTAATTTCATAAAAAACCTCCATTAATTATCTATTATTATTGCACCTACAATTGCACCTGTAAATATTTTGCTTTGATCATAATATCCACTATTATCTGTAGATCCAGGATCTCCCAAGAATATTTGTCCACTTGCATCCATTCCAAGTAGTGTTACATAGTGTCCTTTATAGCCCTTATTACCAATTGGAATTCCACCTTTTACATTTGCAATTACAGGTCTTCCGGCTTTCAATGCACTCAAAATTTCTTCTTTTGATCCAGAATAAATTATATGTGATTTTATTCCATATTTTTCAAGTTCTTTTACATAAAATCCATAATCATTTCCATTTGGACACAATCCATCTTTTATTACAGTATCCGGATTAGCATCTACCCCATATCCAGTAAGAATTATTGACGTAGATGTAATACCACAACCATCAGATTTAACAGTACCATCCCAATATGGCGTACTACTGTATGATCCTGATCCTTGACAATAAACTTTGTATGAATGATTATTTGCTGTATATATCATCATAACACCATCACCACTAGTCGAGTTCCAACCAGTAAAATTTGTACCTTCAGTAATTCCCTCGGGATATACTCCTCCGCCTCCGACTGTAACAACTAGTTTATCCCTAGCATCATCTTGATCAGTAGCAGCGAATCCCCATCCTTTGGCATCTTTACCGCTTTGAGATTCATCAATTGTAACTTTTTGAATAGTATTTCCACCAGCTTCAATAACATATCCATTTCCAACATATAATGAAACAATTCCACTGTTAGAAACAATTACTGCAGCATCTGGTATATCTGTCCAATCTATCGTTCCATCGTCACGTTTTTTAATTTCATTTGGACATGGTATATCACCACTAATGTAATCCATTCCACCTTCAAAATATGCCGATTTAACAAATTGTGGACTAGAATTGTTAGAGCTCATTGTTGTATTATCATGTTTATTTTCAAATTCTGATTTTCCAACTTGACTATTAGCCCATTTAATAATCTTTTGAGCACTTAATGATGCTTTAGTTACATTTCCAGAAATTGTTGTTTCATATTTTGCAAGTTCGCTTTCAATTTCTTCTGTTGTATAATAATTAAATGAATTATCACTTTCATCACCATCATTAAATGTAAATTTATACTTATCATCCCATTTATTATTTTTAGCAGTTGAAGGTTTGGCAAAATATACACTACGTTGAGCACAATCGCCACCAACAATTACTGTATCTACAGCCTGTTTTGTCGAATCAGACACTGTTATATTATCGTTTTTACTAATACTATCCATATTTTCAAATTGATGTTTTTGATTTAAAACTCCGCTTACAGAATTTGGGAATTTAGACGACATAGCTCTGTTTAATATAACACTTGTAACTAGTTTTTTTCTATTTGTATTATCATCATTATCACCAAATGGAGAGCATATTTTTTCAACAGCTTTATACAATAATTCTACCTCTGCATCGCTTATCTTTAAGCTGTCATATAATAATACCTTTTGTGATGTTTCACTTTCTGTTTTAGTTAAATCAAATAAGTTTGTATCCATTACAGTATCTAATTTGAATTTCAAATTTTCTGGTTTTTTACCATTAGCAATATCTAAAACATAACCATATACATCTATCATAAATGAAACTTTTTCATTTTCTTCAATCATTTCATCGACTAAATCTTCATCAGATATAAGTGACTCTAACATTCCTTCTGATTTTCTTAAGATTTTTATTATATTATCATCCTTAGATTTTGCATCAACTTTTTCATTTATTTTTTCTTTTGTTTTTGACTTATATTCACTATAATCTTCAGCTTCATTTTCATAATTTACAAGCCATGTATCTGCTGATGTAATACAAGGTTTCGATTCTAATGCCACAGTTTTTACATCTGTTGTTTCTGTTACATTATAATTATCGTAAGATACAACTGGTCCATCTGAACCATTAGTTCTTGCAACAGTTCCTTTACTTTGTGTTGTTGATGATGTACTTGTATTTTCATCACTATATACAGTTAAAATAACTTTACTTTTATCTGCAACATTTTCACTAACTAATCCAGCCCATTTTGATACTAATTTTGTATCGTTTGAATCTACCAATATTGCCCATAAGAAATCAAAGTATAATGTAAAGTTTTGTAGTGCTGCTTGGTAATCGGCATTTTGTGAAGAATATTCTGTTTTGGCTGTTGAATTTATAACTTGACTTGCTGGTGTTGCTGTTGTTTTACTTGCAGAGCCAGTATGACCATTTGCTTTTTCAACAGTATATGAGCTTGCATACTCATATGAATCTGTTACAGTTGTATATACATCTTTTCTATTAGCAACAACTATTGCATATCCAGCTCTACCTGTTCCGCTCTCCAATGTTTCTGCAGATGCTACAGCTCCAGAGCTTAATATTCCATTTTTAATATTATCCACAAGTGTTGTTATACCTTCTGTGCTACTAATATGTAAACCATCTCCAGAATATTCTGATTTTAAATATCCAGAGCCATCATCTAAGTTTTGTGTTACATCAACATAATATGCCCATGTATTTTGATTACAAAAATCTTTCATTGCTTGGTTAAATGTATCAACTCCTGTATTCATACTATCAGTTCCACTTCCATAAGCTGGACCTAAATGATATACACTATTTACCATAATCGGAGCAGCAGGATATCTTTCATGTAAAGCATTTAATACTTCTTGCATATCTGAAATTTGACTTCCACCGTTTACATTATTTACACCTAACATTACAGAAACTCCACTTACTGTTTCTGGTAATGTAACATCTTTTCCAAAAGAGCCTGCATCAACATATCCAGATCCATTCTTTATAACAGGTACCCACTCTGCTGGAGTTGATGAACCAACACCTATTGCAGTTACATTGTCTCCTAAATCTCTTAATTGACTTTCTATTCCTGCATATCTCGAATCTCCTATAAATAGGAAATTATCTAATGATGACACTACTGAACCACTAGTAGATGATCCTGGTACTCTGAAAATATAATGAATAGCACTGAAGTTATCATATGCATCAGTTCCTTCATTTCTAAGAATTGACTCATCTCCTCCGCAATTTAACCATATTGCTTTTCCACTACTATCATATCCATATAGTATTTGAGTATGTCCATCCATTACAACTATATCTCCAGCTTGTGCTCCAGCAGCCTTTAATTGTGATGTATTACTTATACTTACATTTTGAGCTATTATTTGGAGCTTACTTTCTCCATAAGTAACTAATGTTTCTGTTGTTAATTGATGTGGATATGTACTCCAATCTTTAAAGCCAAATTGTTCTAAAGCCATCGATACATATGCGCTACAATCTATGTATCCACAATCACCTTTTTTTACTGGAAGATCACGACCTTGATTATATACATATTTATTTTCTCTTAAAAATGCGTGACACTTTGTAGCTACATCAACAAAGTTTCCACCAGTTGCTGATACAGTATCTGAAACATTAGCTGATGTTGTTCCACTTGTCGTTGCATTTGATGTACTAGCTACCGTTCCAGCATATGTTGCATATGCATCTTTTGCATTTTTCATTCTTTGCTCATATGGGGCAGTTGAACCTGTCTGTGAATACGGTGCATCTTCAAATCCTTCCATAACTGTTGCAAAAGCGATTGTTGCTTGATCAATATCTGTCATCTTTATAAACTCTTCATATGTAAAACCTGACTTATATTTGTATGCCATTTGATCAAAACCTTTAATCCATGTTTTAAAATATTCTAGTTGTCCTGCCAGATCCTTTCCAATAACATCTGGAAAACATGCTGGATTCCATTGGAAAACTCCATAACAACCAATAGAATTTGTTACAGTTGGATCTAAATTAAGTGTTTCTCCACCTGATTCTTCCATTGCATTTCCCAATATTGCTGCAGCTATGGTTTCTGAATATCCCATATCCTTCACTAAGAAATTCCATAATTGCTCAGAAACTTCGCTTCCTTCTAACACAACACCTCCAGAATTTGATGAGTTAGAACTATTGCTACTTCCGCTTGTTTTTACTAAAGTATAATACTCTAAAGCCCTTGGATCATTCTGTGAAATTAATGCATTGAAATTTTTTGTTGAAGTATATTTCAAATCCTTAGTACTTCCATCTGTATCTTTTCTTTGAACTTTAATTCCACCTTTAACAGTTTTCTTTTGATCAATTTTTTCATCAATTTTCTGATCACCAGTTGTATCTGTTACATTTGATGGAGATGACGATGCAGTTGATCCTCCTGGAACCCTATATGCCCATAATATGTAATGATCTGGTCCATATGGATCACCATGCGTGTCTTCTCCTGGTTGAGTAGAAATTCCACGATCACTACCACAGTTATACCATATATTATTTCCACTTGAATCTTTTCCTGCGTATATTTGAACATGTGTTATACTCTCTTCACTACCTCCTGTAGCACCTTCAGTAACTAAATCTCCTGGCTGTAAACCTGCTTCTTCAACACTTAAAGTTTGTCCAGCATATACTTGTTGAAAACCATTATCTGCACACCAATGCATTAATCTTGTTGCACCATTTATTAAAACACCACCATTTTCTGTAGGATTATATCCAGCTTCAAGTAATGACCATGCTGTAAAACTTGCGCAGTTTATTAACTTACCATTTCTTGGATCTGAATGTCCATATGTATATCCCTCATCAGCAACTTTTCTTTTTACATCTGCTGCTTTTTGTAAAAATGTTTGATTTCCTGATGTTTTATTTGTTGTTGATGAACTTGAATTACTACTTGTACTTGAAGCAGAAGCCTGACCTCCACTTGCTGTTGGTGCTGTTGATAAATTTGGAGTTATTCCTATAGATCCATAAAATTGCTCTACAAATCCAGCCACAGTATTTCCCCATTGTGGATTACAATATGTTGGTGCTATTGTTTGTACAGTATATTTTCCTTGTCCAAAATAATATCCGTCTTGAGCATTATTAGTTATTAATTCAAAAAATGCTTCTGCTGCATCACTAAAACTATTATATTTATTCCAAGATGTTCCATTTCTATCAATATATCCACCATTTCTTGTTCCTTTAACACTCATCCAATTGTATGTGGATGGATCTATTAAATCCCATCCATTTCCCCAACCAGATTCAGTAGCACAAGCTGCCATAAAAAATACTGCATTTACTCCATATTGTTCTTGATATTTAACTAAATCTCCAACAACTGATGACATATTAGCCTTACCTTGCTCTCCCATTCCAGATGAATCCACAATTTGTTTTAACTGTGCTTCACTACAAGCTGGCAAAGCATTTGAACTTGACATATCTACGCAATAATCATTACTGCTTCCTGTATATGCTACAGCAGATGCTTTCGATCCAGTAGCTGATAAACCTAAATCTTCATTTAAAGTTAAATCTGGATATTGTGTAGCTATTTCAGCCTGAATCATCTTTTTAAGTACTTTTATTTGTTCACTTTTATTTGAATCTTCATCCAAATATGTTAAAGCTGTACTTTCATTTTGATGTAATGTTTCAATTGCTTCAGATATTGACTCCTCTAGGTCTACATATTCACCATCTTTATTTTGAAATGCATATGTATAATTATTACTAGCATCATATACTATAACCAATTTATCCATAACCATAGATGAGACAACATATGGAACATTTGATAAATCTCCCTCTATATATTTTCCATCATTTCGTTTTGATGCTTTTATCATTAAAACGATAATAATTACTATAATGATAATTATTCCAGCAATAATTGCAAGCTTTTTCCAGTTTATTGCTCTAAGCTTTCCAAGTACTGGAATTTTACCTGTTTTAATTCCATCATCTGAATTACTACTTGAGTCATCACCGACCACCAGATCCTTTAGCAGCACCTGTTGCAGCATTTGCTGCATTTATCATTTTATTTCCTATATTTTTTACTTTTTGACCTGCTTGAATTATTTTTCTACCAACTTTTTCAATCAAGTTACCAATTTTTTCAATTATTTTACCAAGTTTTTCCAAGAGCCAGCCTGCACCTTCAGTTGCTTTACCAACTCCCATGGTTAAAATACCGGCTAAACACATTGGAATACCTATAATTGCGCCAAGTATTGTTGAATTAAGTGCTTGTCCGGCATCAAAAGTTGCTTTACCAGCATTATATGTTGCTCTACCAGCTTGCTTCATTACTTTACCAGCACCTTGCATTGCTTTACCTACGACTTTTAATACTTTACCAGTACCTTCAACAACTTTACCAGTAGTTTCAATTGCAATACCACTTGCTCTTACCGCCATACCTGGTGCCCTTGCTGCTGCTTGTGCCATAGCTTTTCCTTTTTGGGCTGTTTGAACAGTAGCATTAGCTACTGATTGCATTTGCTCTTGCATTCCTTCTTGTTGCTCTTCCTCATTAGGATTTTGATCATCATTCATATGTTTCTCACCTCCATTCTATCTACTATTTTAAGTTTATTGAAAAATTTATACTATTTGGATATGAAGTATACTTTTTCTCATACTCGATATTTCCATTACTGTCCTTATATTGTACAGTATTATCATAGTATTCTCTATTTGTTAGGTTAATTTTTGGAAACACTATTGATTTAATATCTTCATTTTCTTTTCTGTATTTTCTATTAAATTTTAATTTTATAGTTTTATCAGATTTATAATTTATTAATAAGTCATTTTGAATATAATCATCATTTTTAAAATAATATTTATTCGAACTTTTATCTAATAAATAAATTCCTTTATCATCATTTGCATTACATATATCAGCATTTACTAATGTTGTATTCTTAATATTAACTGTATACTCTTCATATTCCATGAATATTACCCTTTCCGTAACATTCATAGTTAAATATGCATCACTTTTTTTTACATTTAATGATTCTTTTTTTATAAAACCACCTATATTTAATTTATAATTATCATCTTTAAAAACAACCGTAATATAGTCAACAATATCTTCACCATCACTTGTTTTTCCTGTAGCTAATGTATTATTTTTTATAACTAATTTATATGTATTGCTATCATTACCATATTTTAAATAGCTATAATCCTTTATTCCTGTCATCTTACTTTTATAATAATTATTATAAAAGTCTGATTGTGTTGGATATAATACTTTTTTACAATCATCAGATAAAAGGTTATATGCCCTATCTACTTGATTGTTATTACAATATAACAAAAATGCTTCAATAACATTATCTGCTGTTTTTATAGATTTTTCATCAACTTCTATATTATTACTGCTAGTTATGCCATCTTTTGATGTAGTATTTTTTATTTTTATATCATTACTTACACCCACACTTTTGCTAATAGCAGTAGTATTATTACTACTGCTATTAAATCTTTGCTTTGCTGTATAATTATTTATAGCTTTTATAAAAAATACTATTAGGACTCCAACGGTTATTAAAATAATTATTTTTTTCCTATTGTCTTGAAAATGACTTAGTACATTAAAAAACATATTTCATCTCCTTATTAACTCCATCCACCATATTTTTGATGTCTTCTTTCTGATTCTGCATGAGCCTTTTCTTTTACTAATGATTCTTTTACTGTTTCATGAGTTATCTTAGCTTTTTGTTTTTCGTATGACATTATTTGTTTATTTATTTCATCTCTCTCACTTGTAGTTACTGTTTTATTCAACGCTTCATTTGCTTCATTTATTTTTTCTTGTATTGCTGCTTGAAGCTCTTGTTGTCTATCGTCTATATCATCATTATTAATACTGCTTTCTATGCGTTGTCTTTGCTCACTATCATTTAAAATAGTTCTTGTTTCATTATTTACAGATTTTTCATATTCTTCAGCATTATTTAAATCAACTTTGTTGTAATGGAATCTTTGTGCCGCAACTTCTGGAGAAACTCCTGCATCCATTTGAGATTTTAATTTATCTATATTTTGTTCAATTTCTTCACGTTTAGCTCCATTATACATTACTTTTGCAGCATAATCTCTTTGTTCAGCAGTCATATTTTCATTATTATCCATTATTCTTTGTGCTTCCAATTCAGATGCATATTCAGCATCATTTTCTGCTGCTCTATCTTTTCCTTCTTCAATAAATGCTGAACCTTTATCATTTATGTATTGACCAAATTGTTGACCTCTATTAGCTCCTACAGCAACTCCCGCAGCCATTTGTTTAGCAATATTGTCTTCACCTGTAAGCATACTTGTAACTGCACCTGTTGCAAGTCCCATTGCTAATCCTCCTGCAGCTCCAACAATACCTCCAGTAGTTCTTATTGCTGCTTTTGTTCCAGCTTTTGCTGCATTTCCTAAAGTTGCTTTTATACCCTTCTTAGTTGCTAATTCTTTCAATGTACCAGCTTTATTTCCACTAAGTTTTCTTGCAAATTTATTTCCAACTCCTCCAACAGCACCTTTTATTATTTTGCCACCTCTTCTTACTCCAGCTGGCAATTTACTAGAAAAGCCACCTGCTCCAGGTATACCTCCTCCTGAAGATGGAGCCCCACCTGAAGATCCTCCTCCTATAGGCAATCCACTTCCACCAGGAATTCCCCCAGAAGCGCCTCTTCCAGAAGCACCTCTTCCAGGAGGAACTACTCCTCCTGATGTTGGTGCACTAGTCCATGCAGGAGCTAACGGATTTCTTGCTAATTTTACTTTTGATTTACCTTTATCATCGCCTCCGCCTTTTCCACCACCTGGTTTAGGTGGACCAAATCCTCCTAATTTTTCAAGCCCATGTCCTACGGCATGTGCCATTCCAGGTCCTGCAAGTCCAGGTGTACCTCCTGGTGCTTTATCAAATCCAAAGATTTTCTTAAAGAATTTTTCTGCAGCAATCATATAACCATATGCACCAATTGCATATATAATATTTTCTCTTACAAGTTCACTCGCTGCATAGATAAATACCGTATATAACAATAAATGAAGTGGTTGAACTAAAACATTAAACATATATTCTTTAAACCATGTATTAAATGCCTGTGCTTTTCCATCACCTAATTTATCTATTGGATACATAAATGCTATTAATGGTGCTATCATCGTATAAAAAGCTAACTTAAATACTCTTTTTAAATATGTATAGAAAAATATACATGTTTCTAATACTAAAAGAATATATAAAATTGCATACTCTCCAAATCTTGAATTTGATTTATCTACATCTTCATTTTCAGTATATGATTCATACACTCCTGAACCTCTATATATTAAAACATACTTTGAACCAAATGTAGTTAATGATCTACAATACTCTGTTAAGTTACATCTGTACACAGTTTTATCTGCCCATCTATCATCGTTATCTTCACCAACAATAGCTGAAGCAATTGACCATCCTTTCATGGCACCAGTTATTGGATTTATTTTTATGGGATCAGGATTCATTGGACTTATTGCTGCCACTCCCACAATAAACCCTACTTTTGCCGAAAAACTTTTTATTGCCTTGTTTACTTCTTCATCTGCTGGCTTAAATATTCTGGCATTTATAAATACATTCCCATTTTCTGATTCACTTGCCCAATCTTTTCTTTCAACATGTATCTCTCCAGTATCTTCATCAAAATCAAAACAATCAGAACCATTATCTTTATTTCTAACATCAAAATGATCTAAATAAAATAAATTGACACCTGGGTCATATGAGTCAGTCCCTGGTGTTGCATCTTTTTTTACATCACCCCAATCATTATAATATGTATCTATTCCTCCTCCTAATTTTGATAATGATATGTAGTATGAACTTTCTCTATTTTCTCCTAACATTTCTACAATCATTTCATTAACATTCATAAGAAAACTCATAATATATTGCATTATTATCAATAAACATATTCCAACTACCCAATCTACCAACCATTGTTTATATTTTACTTGATCTGTCACTGCAGTTGAAACTACTATTCTTATTCCTACATATAACAAAACAACCATCATCATTACCAAAACCAAATTACGTAATGATTTATATACATTTGAAACTACTGGTTTTAAAATATTTGCCGAACTATTAGCATAATTTTGTATTTCTGTATCATCTCTAAAAAAGTTTATATCTAATACTGGAATTCTAATATATTTTTCATCTCCCAAATTTCCATCAAAATCAGCTGCTCTTTGATATACTAATCCAGATGTGAAGATGTCATATGGTGTTACATCAAAATTATATACAGATCCTTTTGTATCACTATTCCAACCTTTTAAATTCAATTTTATTTTAAAATTACTTATAGATTCACCGCTAATATCGTTAAATAATCTCATAACAGCATCTGGTATTTTTAACATTAAATTTACAAAATCTTCAATTGTGCCAGCCTCTGTTTTTTTAGGCATGGAGAAAAAAAGTGTAATTATACACAGTATTATTAATAATATTCTTTTCATATTTTCTAAAAATTTCTTTTTCTTCATTTTTTCCTCCAAAACGACCTTTTTATACCTCTTTATTTTACAATGTTTTCATTGCTATGTCAACATAATTCTGTCTACATTTCAATTATTGTCCGTATTTTTGGGCTATTACTTTATTTAAATTTGTTTCCATAAATTGGAATTCTTTTGCAGTCGGATTTATAGTTATTATTGCTGAATCTTGTCCAACTTTTAATAATCCTTGTCCTCTTTGACAAGTTACTAAAAATCCAGCTTCACCTTCACTTAATTTGAAAACTTCTTTTAAGTATTCAATTTCAGCCTTATCCTGTGCTAAAAATAATTTTGTATCTGATGATGTTAAAACAGCTTGAACTTCTGCTTTCTCATAAAAATCTTGGAATCTTTGTGAGATAATAGCTAATGATACGTTTCTTTTTCTTGCACGTCTTGCCATTGTATTTAAAAAGTCTACAGCTTCTGGATATGGTAATAACATCCATGCTTCATCAACTAGCACACGTTTTTTTCTAGCTTTTTTCCTATCTTCACTATTTTTCTTAACATACTTTTCCCAAATCCATGATAATAAAATTTGTTGTGCAAGTGGTCTTGCAAATCTTTCCTCTAATTGTGAAATATCCAAGTTTATAAATGGTGATTCTTCTAATAAATCAAATGTTGATTGACCATCAAAATATGCCATTTGTCCGTCATATTCTCTAATATATTGTTTCATAACTTTTATTAAATAACTATAATGGAATTGATAATCCGGGTTTGTATTGTTTGCAGCTTTTTCTTGTATTTGTCTATACCATGAACCAATTGTAGGCATATCCTTTTTTTCCCTAACAATTTCACCATTTTTGATAGTTGCTGATTGACTTACATATAAACTTGCAGGATCACTTGTAATACCCATTCTTGCATATTCATCTGCAACCGATTCAGCTATTATTTGTTTTGTAAGTTCGTTTACCTCACTACTCTTAGTACTACCTTTTGCCATTGTAACTAAAGCTTGGGTAACATCCTCAATTTTACTTTCTACATTTAATACCATTTTTTCTTTTCCTGTAATTTCATCCTTTACTGTTTCTGTTTCAAGATCAAATAAATTAATTACAGTTCCTGAGTTTGGACTTATTACTACATTAATTCCACCTAAACTATCTGCAACAATTGAATATTCACCTTCGGCATCTAGTGCTAAACTTTCAATTCCCATTAATACTGCAGATCTTGAAATTAAAGTTTTCATTGTAACAGATTTACCAGCACCAGATTTGGCAAATATAACCATGTTGTAGTTTGTTAAACTTTCATGGAAGTTATCAAATAATATTGGAACTCCAGTTTGTGCATTATATCCAAGTGGTATACCTGTTGAATGTCCTATTTCTGAAGTAACAAATGGAAATACTGTTCCCATTGATCCTCTATCAAATAAATGTTTTTGACCTAACTTTTCTCTCATTAAAGGTAGATTAGTTTGAAAGGCTTGCTCTTGATTTGCCCAAGAAGATTTTATGTCAACTAAGTTTTTTGCCATTTCACTAGAAAGCAATCTTGTATATGTATCAAGTGTTTTTAAATCATATGCAAATAAAGTTGATACTATTGTTGCTTCAAACATTTTGTTAAAACCTGCAGCTATTTGATCTCTTAAGTCCTCTGTTTCAAATCTTTTTTGTGTAAGAAGTCTCGCTCTATTTATATTTCCTCTATCTTCAGCCATAATTCTTTCTGTCTCTAGTTCGTTTATAACTCTGTTTAAATCATTTTGTGATTTTGATTCTTGTATTGGATTTATATATACAGAAGTATTTATATCTCCAAACATGTACATTCCTCTAAAAAGCTCTGGGAAAGTACACATACGAGGTAAGTTTGCAACGAAAAAGCTTCTAGCAAATCTATTTACATTAGAGATAATTTCTAAGTGATCAAGGCTTGATGCATCTATTCCAGTTGGTGCAATCATTTCTTTTATTGTTTTTCTTCTAATTATTCTTTTTTTAACTTCTTCGTCAATTTTACTTGTTTGATTGCTTTTATCCGTTTTGTTCTTCTTCATTCTTCTCCCTCTCTTTCATTTCTTTTAATTTTTTTAGTTTTCTTTTTCTTGCAAGGAGTTTCTTTCTTCTTTCTTCTTCTGTAAGTTGCTTTTTAGGTGTTGTATCTACATTGCTTGTTGCTATATTAGTGCTATCATCTGTATAACTTGCTTCATCTGAATTTTCATCGACTTTATTTGCTTTCTTTTCTTTCTCGTTTTTTTCTTTTTCCTTTTTTTCACTCATTTTTCTTATATTAAATTTAGTTCTTTCAGCCATAGCTTTTCCAATTACTTCTGACTCGCTATCAACAATTTGCTCTGCAAGATTATCCACATATTGTTGCATATTCTCTTGTTTTTCATCTATCATTCTTTTTCTCATTCGTACTTCATTTGATGTATATTCAAATGCATCAATAGCTTTTTGATTTGCTTTTTTTACAATTTCATCATCTAGAGCTTTCATTTTCTTATCTAATACATCTTCCGAAACAGAATATAATGATTGATATCCAGATTGACTCATGTATGTTTCAAAATCATATATATCATATTGCTCTCTGTTATATGCAACATATAATAATTCAACAAGCTCTTGAGAATTTAAAATTTTTCCTCTTACATCACAACTTGTAAGTCCACTTACTATTGTTTGTGATCTTGTATATAATTCAGAAAATGCCATACTACTAATTTCTCTTTTATCAAAATCTCCTGCTGATGTAATTTCTTCTGTATAATATGGAATTATTATATAATACTGTTTTGTTGTTATATCTCTATTTTCAGCCATTTGCTCAGTATTTTCAATAATATCTTTTCCATATTCATATAAATTTCTTTTTTTAGTTACTTCTTTTATTTCTTTCAATAACTCATCTTTTGTTACATTTGGTAATCTTTGCATATCTCTGTATTTTTCTTCTTCTCTTTGTAAGTCTAATCTTATTCTCTCTAGTCTCTCATTGTATCTTATTGTACTTTGACTTAAATTTACTTTTCTTGTTTGTATGTATAATTGAATTTCATGTTTTAATGTATTTAAAAATTGTATAAATCCTTCTTCTACACTAGCTTTTTCTACTCCAGATAATAAGTCATAGTTTATACCTTTACACTCAACAACCATTAAATATCTTGCTCCATTATCTTGAACAATCATATTATCTTCAACTTCATCAAATTCCATAAATCTGAATACAGATTTTTTATCTTGTTTTATTTCTTCATCATTTTTAGGTGCTTGCTCTTCTTCTTCTCTTTTTTTTGCTAATTTATCTTTATAATAAATTGCCACTAAAACTAAAATTAAAATTACTATTAAAGAAATTATCGCTATAAGTATTATTTTTAATCCATCATTACTCATTATCTATTTCCCTTCTTTCTCTTTTCTTGCTCTTCTTTTTCTTTTTCACGTATTTGTTTTTCTTTTTCAGCCTCTTCTTTTTCAACCTGTTCTCGTATTAGGTCTCTAGTATCATACGTATAATACTTATCTCTTCTAAAATGAAATTTTATATATTCCTTTATTACCGTATCCATTTCAATTCCAGCTGCTTTTCTTGTTATTTCAAACCTATCATTTTGTGGTACTTTAAATGTTCCTATTACAAATCCAAGTCCACCTATTAATAACATTATTATAAATCCTACTATATTTACAACTTTTTCTATTGAAGGAACAGCATCTCCTAAAAAACCAAGAAGCCATTTAAAAAAAGCTCCAATTCCTAGTCCTACAACAGTATATATTAATGCTTTTGTTGAAAAAATGTATAATATACGACCTTCACCCTTTGTATTTCTTGGAAGATAATATGTACCCATTTTTGTTCCTCCTTTTTACTTTTATTTTTTATAAATTTATTTTACTAATCATCTAAAAAAAATGTCAAATACCTTTAAACTATCGTTTTACATGTTTACCTTACGCAAATACAGATTATCGTTTTATATTACATTTAAATTACATTTTTTTATCTTTTTGCTCTTTTTATTTTCTAATTTTTCTTTTTTCTTATTTTCCTAGCACCTTTTATTTTAGAAAAAAATAAAAGATAAAAATCTACGATTTTTATCTTTAACTTTTTTTCTTATGCTTCAATTAGTTGTTTATTGAGAATAATGCATTTACTACTGTTGTTGCAAAAACTAATAATAAAACACCTACAACAATTGGTACTAATGATTTCTTATATTCAGCTTTTTCATTTGCACTACCAACTATAAATTTTAAACCTGTATACATTACAACAACTACAGCAACGATTATTGATAGAACCCAAATGAAACCTGTAACTTTTGATGCTATACCTGTCATTTCTTTTTGTGCTTTAGAATCTGTATTATTAATCTCTCCAGTTATAGTTGAAGGATCAGCTGCTAAAACCATTGTTGGTTGTGCTACTGCAAAAAATAATGTAAATGAAACAAGTAAAGCTACCATAATTTTTAATACTTTTGTCATAAATATTCCTCCTTTTATTATTTAATTTATGTTTAATATTTCATATAGAAATAATATTAATAACTTTTTTAATCGAAAACTCCTTGTACTATATCTACAACTAGTCTCCAAATTCCAAATGCTCCAAATATTACGATACATCCTATTGCATAGGGCAAGAATTTCTCTTTTACTTTTGCTTGGCCTTCAACTCCTGTTGTTATAAATTGGATTCCTAAAATAACTCCAACTAAAACTGCAGCAGCAATTCCAACTCCTAATGCTAAAAAATATAACTGACTTGCTCCCTTTTTTTGTGCATCTTCATTAAATATTTGTTGATTTGATGATGAGTTTACAAATTCATCTCCTCCATTCATTATCTCTCCAAAAGATTTTGCATAACTAACATTTGAAGAAAAATATAACATACATGAACATATTACAAAAAAAACTATTGTTTTTAATACTTTCATATTTTCCTCCTTTCATTATAGAGTTATGCTTACTATGGCTTTGTAGGACCAATAAAATTACTACTTGTTGTAGAATTATTTATTGAGTCACCAAAGTCAACAAAAACTCCTACTATACTTGTTATAAATACGATTATAAAAATTCCTATTAGTACTGGAACTAGTGTTTTCTTATAATCTGCTTTTTCTGTTGCTGAACCTATTATAAATTTTAAGCCAAGTATCATAAAAGCAATTACTGACACGATAATAGCTACCACAGATAAAATACCTAATGCTTTATTTGTATATTTAGTTACTGTATTTCCATCTACCCCATTTGAATCTACACTATATGGATTAAATGAATCTGTATCAATATCTGCAAATGCATATTTAGGTGTTATTAATGAAAAAATACATAGCGCCGAAATTATTAATATTACTAATCTCATAGCTTTTTTCATTTTACCACCTCCTTAATTCTACATTCGTTGACAATTTTATTGATTTTTTGCTTATAATCTAATTTTACTACATTAATTTATTTTAGTCAAATATTTTTTCGCGATTTCGTTTATATCTCTTCCATCTGCAGATACACCACATTTTTCTTTGGCTAGTTTCATAACTTTTCCCATGTCCTTCATGCTTGAGGCTCCTGTTTCTTCTATTATTTGACTTATAATCTTTTCTAGCTCTTCTTTTTCCATTTTTTTAGGTAAGTATTCGTTTAATACGTTTATCTCTTCTTCTATTTGTGATATTAGGTCTTCTCTATTTGCTTTTTTGTAGTCTTCTAATGAATCTTCTCTTTTTTTATGCTCTTTTGATATTATTTCCATTATTTGTGTATCATCTAGCTCTATGTTGTTATCTTTTTCTTTTTGTAATATTCCTGCTCTTACCATTTGTATTACATTTTTTCTGTTAATATTTTTTTCTTTCATTGAATTTTTTAAATCTTCTAATAATTTTTCTTTTAACATTTTTATCAACCTCTCTTTTTTATTATCTTTTTGTATTATACACTAAAAGAGGTAAAAACGCTATGTTATTACCTCTTTTTTATTTAAATATAAAATTAATATTATATTAAAACTTTCTTTTTCTTGCAGCCTCTGATTTCTTTTTTCTTTTTACACTTGGCTTTTCATAGTGTTCTCTTTTACGAACTTCTTGTAATACACCATTTCTAGCGCATTGTCTTTTAAATCTTTTCAATGCGTCTTCTAAATTACCATCTTTAACTTTAGTCTCTGACATAGTATTCCCCTCCTTCCGGCATTGCAATTAGTCTTGCTTGGGATGCACATCTAAATTGTGTACGCACATTATTATATCCCAGTTAGTTTACTATTGTCAATACATCTTTTGTATTTTTTTACATTTAGTTATTTTTATAAGATAAAATTTATTTTTTTATAATTTTGTTGTTTTATATTTCATAATTTTTTAAATTCATCCAGTTTGTGCTTTTCATATCTTCTATATATTCATCTGCATTTGATATGTATAGCACTTCATCTATATCTCTTACAAAGCCCCATTTTAAATTGTATTTTTGTGCATATGTTTTTAGTGCTTCATATTTGTTTTCTATTTTTATATCTATGTTTTTTGAGTATCCGTAGGCATCTTCGCCACCTTTTGTTTCGATTATCCATATATTTCCTTTTATATCACCTACTATATAGTCTGGATAAAATGTCCATGCTTTGTTCATTTTATCTAAGTATACTATTGAAAAGAATTCGTCTGATGATTCTCCATTTTTGTACCAATATTTTATTTTGCTTGATGCTTCACAATATTTTTCAAATTTTTCTTCTGATGCAGATTTTATTGTTGTTGATGGATAACCATAATATACATTCTTGCTCATTTCTGATAAACTTGGATCTTTTTTGTTATATTTTACTGTTATTCGCTCTGGAAATATAAATTCTTTTACCTTTTTAAATTCTGTTTGCAATTTTACTCTTTGCTCTCTTTTTTGAATAACTGCATTTAATATATCATATTCTAATTTTCTTTCATTATTAATAATAAATGCGTAAAATTCTTTTTTAGTTAGTTTTAATATTTTTTCTGGAAATTCCACATTCCCTAGGAATAATCTTTGCAATATTGGTGATAAGTATTGATATACCATTCCTATTTTTGTTGCTATTACATTTATTGAATGACGTAAATCTATTCCATTTTTATATGTATCTACTGAACTTTGTATACGAATTTTTTCACTGTTTATAAAGTTCTTTTTATTTAGCTCTATTGCACTTCCTTGAACTACTTCATTTGTAATATTTTGATTAAAATTGTATCCAGCTTTTGCAAGTTTTACTTTGTTGCTTTCTTTGTTTTCTTCTTTATTATCTCCGTCTTTACTTTGTTTTTCTTGTGAATTTTCTAAATTATATTCTTTACAGTAATATTCGTATATTGCATAAAATGCTTCTCTTGGTGCAAAATTATCTGCATCAGTATTTTTTACTTCTTTATATAATTTAAATTTTCTAAATTCGTCTTTTACAAATAAGCTTTTTACATTGCTTGCTTGTCTTCCTAATTCGTGTTTTACTGTTTCTGTATATTCATCATCAAATGTATATAAATAACAGTTATCTAGTACTTCATTTCCGTAGTGTTTTCCTTCTGGCATTCTACGAATTCTTCCTAAAGTTTGTATTTCAAAATCTTCGTGCATATTTTCTCTTATTTTTACTAGTACTTTTGCTCTTGGGCAATCCCAACCTGTTGATATTGCTTGTTTCATTATTAAAAAGCATTGTTCACTTGTGTTATCACTTATATTTTCTATATTTTCTTTTCTGTCTGCAAGCCATATTGCTAATAACCCATTGTCATATGTAAATCCTTCTTTTTCTAGATATTGCTCTATTTTTTCTATTAAGTTTTCACTCATACTTGGTAATTGAATTATAACTAATGGATTGTAGTTTACTCCAAGTTCTGTACAGGTATTTCTTATTTGTCTTCTTTTATTTATTGCAAGTTTTAGTAAATATTCTATTTCATCATCTAATAAAATATTATTTTCAATTCCTTGATTTATATATAATGATTTTGTTATTAATCCTGAATTTATAACTTCCATTTCACTTATTTTTATGTTATATGCTTCGTCATTTCTTTTTGTTGTTGCAGATACTCTTACTGTGTGTTTTGCATTAAATAAATTGGTTATGCTTTCTGCTTTTTCTGTTTTGTTTCTGTGCTCTTCGTCTATTATTACTATAAATTTTATTCCGTTATTTTGTGCTTGCTCTATTCTGTCATATAAATTACTTTTTTCTAGCTCTCTTAATGCTGTGTTTCCTTTTTTAGTTACATTCTCCCAGTTTATAAAAGCTGTGTCTTGCTCTTCAAATCCAGTTGTTAATACTTCATTTAATGTTTTTGTTGTTCTATTTTTTAGTAGTTGATTCATTTTATTTTTGCTTTGCTCTTCAAGCTCTCCAGAGCCTGGTGTTAACCATACAAATACATAATCTTTATTTTCTAATAAAAATCTGTCTATGTATTCTAATAACATTATTGTTTTTCCACTTCCCGTAGGAGCTTGCAATAAAATTTCTTTTTTTTCACCAAATACTGTTTGCTCTAATAATTCTTCAACACATTTTTCTTGAAATTCTTTTAATTTAATTCCTACCATTGTTCAACCTCCATTATTTCTTTTTCAAAATAATAATCTGGAATATAACAAATTTTTATATCGTTTTGTTCAAATAATTTTAATTGCTCTTCTGTAATTAGTGCATTATTATCTAAGTATATACTTTTGCATTTGCTTACGGCTTCTTCATTTTGTGTGAATTTGTCTACATCTTCATCCGAAAATAATATTTGTAATTCTCCAGCTTGTAAATCTAATCCGTGCTCTAGCTGTGCTAGCTCTTTTGTGTATTTTGATAATTCATTTACTATATAATAACCGTCATCTTCTCTGTTAAATCTATCTATGTACTTTACTTTGTAGTATTTTAGGTTTGCTTCTATTCCTTGAACATTATATCCTTTTTGATTTGTATAACCTTGTATAATTCTTTTTATTCTTTCATATGTTATTTCTGTACATATGTTATTTTCATTGCTGTTACATAGTATAAATTCTGCATTTTTTCCTCTAAATTCTTCTAATACTGCTTGTCCTACTGTTCCAGAGCCTGCAAAGAAATCCAATATTACCGGCTTTTCTACTTTAGGTGAAATTGCCATTTTTATTATTTCTTTGTATAAATTTACTGGCTTTGGTGTATTAAATATTTTTTTGTCTGGTAATATTGATAAAAACTCTTTTTTACCATTCGTTGATGTATCATATGTTTCAGAATCAAACCAACTATTTCGTATTTCGCCTTTCATTTTTACTTCATTATAAAATACCTTTAATTGTGGTTTTGATGTTCCGTTTTTTCCAAATACTATTCGTTTATCTTCTAATAATTGTTTATATTTTTCTGGCTCTGTTCTCCAGCATCTTCCTTTTGGTGGTAAATATTTTACTCCTGTTACTGGATTTATTATTTCATATGTTAAATTTGGTCTAACATTTGGTGCATCAAAAGGATCTGCTTTCCATATTCCCCTAGGGTCATTATCTGGATTTGAATATTTGCTTGAGTCCGTTTCTTTTGGTTGTATTACAAAGTCATTTAAATTGTACCAACTTTCTTTGTTGCTTGCTTTTAATCTACGATTTGTTATTCTTCTTTTTTTTGCATATGCAATTATGTATTCGTGATTAATGCTTATATCCGTATCGTTTTGAATTGATGTTCTATTATGCCAAGGAAAACATGATATAAAATTTTCTTCTCCAAATATATCGTCACATAGTAATTTTAGTTGAGCAAATTCATTATCGTCTATGTTTATAAATATTACACCGTTGTCTTTTAGAAGTTTTTTGGCTATTTCTAGACGTCTACTCATAAATGATATCCATTTGCTGTGTTTAAATGAATCAGTTCTATCTATATAATTGTCATCGTAGACAAAGTCGTTTATTCCCCTGTTGTATGGTGGATCTATTATTATTAAGTCTATGCTGTTTTTGTGTGTTTTTTCTAGTAGATATAGGCTATGTAGATTATCTCCTTCTAATATGAAATTTGTTGACTTCTGTGGATTTAGTTTTATTTCTAAATCCTTATTTTCTTCAAATACTGGTATTTTATCTGAAAGCTCTTTGTCTATTTTTTCTTCGTGGTCTTCCCAGACTAATCCATATTTTTTTCTTTTTAGCTCTGTTTCTATATCATTTAGGGTTATTAGAAGTTCAGGGTTTTCTTGTAATTTTGATCTCATTATTTTTATGTTGTTTAGTATTTTTTCTCGTTTTTCTTTTGATAGATTTGTACTCATTTTTTTGCCTCCGATTGTTTTGTTTTTCGTTGTTATGGTATCACAGAATTTTAATTTTAACAAGTAGCTATAGAATTATTAATTTTCTATTTTATCTATAATTTTTTTGAGTTGAAATCTGTTAAAATTGCGCATATAAAAATAAAATGTAGTATAAAGTTATAATTACACTACATTTTATTTTTATACTGGTTTCACTAAAAAACTAGTAAACTCATATTTTTGATTTTTACTTTTATGAAATGTTATTTCTTTTTTTTCTATAATTTTACATATATCGTTATTCTTATTTATCATATATTCCATACATTCTAACCATCTTTTATTGTTATTTATTATATAAAATTTAGTAATCTTATTTTTTTCTAAAAAATACTTTCTTATTACATTATAAGTAAAAAATCCTGATCTATATTTAGGCATTATTCCAAATTCACTAATAAAATTGCAATCGTCTTTTTCAAAAATCAAGAAAAAACCTGCATATTTTCCATTCTTTTTTATTAGTATTTGCTCCATTTTTTTATTATAAATATAATTTTTTGTATTATCATTAGAAAATTTTCCATTTTCTTCTACATCATAATTATAATATCTACTAATTTCATATAAATAAAATTCATATATATTTTCAAATGTTTCATGGTTATTGTTATTCACTTTAATTAATTCTATATCCAAATTTCTCACCTCTATTATCTTTTTATAAGCCTATTATAACATAAACTTTCTAGAAGTAAATGTACCAAATAGAAAAAAGCAGTTTAAAGTATAAACTGCTTTCTCCATCAATTTTTTTCGTCTACTTAATCAAAATGTACTGTGAATAGTATATCTCTCATATAATTGCATTTCGCTTTCATTTATATTCATAAACTTCAAAGCCTCATTCACAATTGACTCTGCCGAATAACCGACTTCATCACTCACATTCCATTCTGACTTTGCATCCATTTCAGGGCCATTTTCAGCAAATGAATCAAGGTACGAATACTGAGCCGCAATGGCTTTCTCGATGATTTTGTTTTCCGAAACCTTTGCTCTGCTTGCCACTATGACCTCCGTTTTTGGGACTGATTCGTCTTCAGAATTAACCATAACCTTTTCGACATAAATCTCGTACGACATAGTTGTCGCATCATAATTCTTGTCATTTTCAAAGTCCTCAATAATCTTGTTAAAATCATCAAGTTCAAGAACCTTTGGTTCCGGTTTAGTTTCCGATGTTTCCTTATTTTGATAGAGTTTCTCTCCATAGCTCACATTTTGAGATTCCTTTTGTGTAACCTGTTGCTTGCTACAGGCACACATTGACACCATTGCAATAGACAAAACAAGGATAGACGAAATTCTTTTTAATTTTTTCATTTGTAATACCTCCAAATTTTACAAGTGCTTTTAGCGTATAATATTATGTTAACATTTTTTTTGCTTTTTGTCAACTCCTATATTACTTTAATCAAAAAAATGAATCAAAATAAATTTGATTCATTTTTTATTTTATTCAGTAAATGCGCTATCTTCAAAGCTTGAAGCATTACTTGTTGCTGTTTCTGAATACTCACCTTTATATTTTTGAATTGCAGAAATTAATGAACCACCATCACTAGAAATTAATGAATCTAATATAGTGTTAACTTGATCTCCTAAATTATTTGCTGCTTCTTGAACTGCTGCAGATTGTCCTCCACCAAAGAATGCTGCTTCTGCAGTTATTTCAGATTCCATATTAGCAAATGCAGACAATATTTCAGTTCTTGCATTTTCAACATATCCTCTTACATTTTCTTCTATATTATCATATATATATCTGTCTCCGTTTCCATCTGTTGCTTTAATTGGTGATACATCTAAATCTAAAGTAACAGTTTCAACAGCTGGCATTGTTGGTGCTGTTCCTTGAGTTTGTTCTGCCCAATTTTGTCCTGCTCTTCCTACTTGATCACTAAAGTTTTGGAATACCTCTGTTATCCCTGATTCTTTTGCCTTTAATTCCTCTTTAAACCCTTCAAAATATTCTATTGCAGCTTCAGATACCCAATCTTCTGCAACTCTATCTATTATATTTGTTTTTATAGCTGTAACAATTACTTCTCCTGTTTGATTAGCATATTTATTTATTCCTTCTCCTATTGCCTCAACTTGTTCTGTATTATAACCTAATGCATCTCCTTTTCCTGGACCGCTCATAATAAATCCTCCTTCTATAACTATTATTATGCAAAACAAATATCTTGTTTGCAATTTTAAAATAACATATCTCATTTTTAATGTCAATATATCCCGATAAATGTTATAATATTGTAATACTTTTGTAATTTGATTGTAATATTTTATATCATTATTAATTCTGTTCCATTTCTAATATCTGTATCAATTATTTTTTTTTCTAAATCATATATTTCCGAATTTGCTTTATTGTACAAGTTCATAATATATCCCTCTTCTAAGCTCACTTTATTTAAAGAATTTATTCCTTTTGTTATTGAACTTATTATTGTATATACAGTTTTGTTGATTGGAATCCATATATCATATTTTTTTTCAAGTTGTGGAACATATACCTTTACCAAAATTCTATTCATCTTCATCATCCTCAACTTTCATTCCTAACAATTTTATAGGTGTAGTTTTTCTCTTAAATAAAGCATATCCATATGTGTCATTTATACTTGATATATCTTTTCTTTCCATATTACTTGTCCATAGTGTTTGTGTTTCAAATCCAGTTCCAATATATATTCCTGTATTTGGAGTTACATATTTTTTATACCAAGTATCTAATTGACATGCTTTTATTTTAGTATAATCGTCAGCAATAATAAAATTACAATTTTGAGCTAATCTTGCTCCATTTAAGTTTGATGTAAACCTTTCTCTCTCTTTCCCCAATGATTCTAGAAATCTTCCAATTCCTAAAATTATATATAATATTCTCTTTTCTTCTCTTTTATTGTAATTTTCATTTAACCTTCTAGTCATTTTATTAAATCTTGTAACAAAATCGTCCTGATTCAATCTTAATAATTCAACTTCATCTAATAAAATTACATTAACATTACCTAATAAATTAATTTCATTTATTAAATTCGTAATGAATTTTGCTGTTTTGTCTATATCAGATGCAGTTATAATGCTAACTATATCCCTCTCAAAATTATATGTATGTGGTTCTATACTTCTTGTCGAAATTCCAATAGGAACTTTTGTTAAGTTCGTTAACTGACTTTTCACATCCTCTATGTTAACAATTTCAGGTACAATTGGTATTTTAGGTGCAACTTTTTTATGTTTCTTTTTCAATTTTTTTATAAATTCTTTAACTGATTCAATTATGTTCTCATCAATAAACATTTTCGCAGTTTGAAATTCATAGACTTTATCACTATCTAATGTACACAAACCTCTTCCAACAAAGTTAGATGGTTTCTTTTTCCTTGCTTTATTAAATATCATTGTATAATCACCACTTATCAATTGTAGTGCAATTTTTCTTCTAAAATTCTGACTGGTTCTATTTTTTACCTCATTAGTACTATTGGCTGTAAGTATAAATACAATTCCATATTTATTGCATTCTTTAAATATTTTAATCATTTCCTCTTCTTGTCTCGAAAACGCTTGTAAAAAACTTCCAAATTCATTAATTATAACTACAATCATTGGCATTGCTTTTTCACTTGTTCTTAAATATAAATTGTAATCTCCATTATAATCAAATAGTAATTCTTTTCTTTCTTTTATTTGTTTTTTTATCAGTTTAAACATTCTCATTATTTTTTCGGTATCATCTGAAACCATCACGTCTCCGACATTTGGGGCATCTCTAAACATATTTAATGTCTCTGAACCATAATCAACAATATAAAATTGCACCTCGTCACTTGTATGACAAAGCATTGAGTCATACAATACAGCTGATAATAGCTCTTCTTTTCCACTATCTGCACTTCCATAAATTATTGTATTTCCGTCTTCACTCAAATTTAATGTTAATACATTCTGTAATTGATTAAATGGATCGTCATATTCTCCAATTATTGGATTTATAATATTCTTTTCTGCATGAACCTTATATTTTTTTCTTAATTTGCTTATATATATTTTATCTGGTATAGGGTCAAGCCATAATGTTTTTTCAGAAATATTTTTTCTCTTTGCCAAATCATCTAAATAATTTACTATATTAGTTAATTGATCGCCTCTTTTTTTCTTATCCTTACTAATATCTTTTTCTCTTGTTTCTATTCTTTTAATTACATTTCCTGTATTTGATATAAATTCTACAGAATCATCAATTTCTTTTTTTACAACATTTGATGGAACATATTGAACTCCTGTATAACCAGACTGTCCTAAAGCAAAGTATTCATCATTTCCCACATTTATATAAAACTGTCCTGCATTTTTTAATAAAGCTGCATCCGGTCTTTTTATTATGTCCTTACTATCAGCTTTGTCTTGAACTTTTAGACAAACTCCAAATTTGCTATTACTTCTAATTTGATCATTGACTATTCCTGCTGGTTTTTGTGTTGCAAGTATTAAATGAACACCTAAACTACGTCCAATTCTTGAAACACTCATTAATTCAGCCATAAAGTCTGGTTGTTGTTGTTTCAATTCAGCAAATTCATCACATATTATAAATAAATGTGAAATTGGCTCTTTTAAAACTTTTTCATGATAATATTTTTGATATTTGTATATATCTATTGTTGATTCATTTGTTATGTCTTTTGCTTCATTAAATTTAACTTGTCTTCTTCTTAGTTCACTTTGAATTGATTCCAATGAACGTTGAAGACCAACTGTGTCTATATTGGTTATAGTTCCAACTAAATGTGGCAATTGTACATTTTGTTTTTTAAAAGCTCCTGCTAAACCACCGCCCTTATAATCTATCAGTACAAAAGTAACATCATCTGGATGATAATTTATCGCTAATGATAATATATATGTTATGATAAATTCACTTTTTCCGGATCCTGTTGTTCCAGCAATTAGTCCATGTGGTCCATGATATTTTTCATGTGCATCTAAATATATAGGATTTCCTTGTGCATCTATTCCTATTTGTGCTTGTAAACTTATTGTTGAATCATTACTGTTCCAACGATCAAATATATTTAACTGCTCTATATTTCCTGAATTATACATCTCTAGAAAATTATAATGCGTTGGTAACGTTAAAGCTTTTGATGAACTATGTTTTATTGGTATATTTGCCATTGTTTTAATTATTTTACTGTAATCAAATTCATCAAAATTATCTACTCTAAAATCTTGTGTTATTGTAGTTAGTCCTTCATTTTCAAATACTCTTGAATTCTCATTATTTATTTCAATAAATGTTTTACATTTATTTGGTAATTGTGCAATATTTGTACTAACACATAATAAACTAAATCCTAAATTTTCATCATGTTCCAGTATTGTATTAAATATTCTAGTATCTTGCAATTCTCTATAGTTGTCTGTAATTATTAAATAATATGTACCAGTTTTTTTATAATCAAACTCTTTTTCTCCTGAATTATTTTCATCATTTTGAATTCTTTCAGCTATCTCTTCTTCCAAAAATTGAGAAATTTCGTTCACATCACTTCTACTAGATGCAAAAAAACGTACTGTATTTGAATCATCCCATATATGCGGTAATAATCTTACATAATCCCATTCATCTTGATTTCTAACGAAAAAAACAAGTTTTAAATTTCTATAATTTTGTAATGCTATTATTTGTAAAACTATGCTTTTCATATATTCAAGTAAACTTTTCATATTTTTCCCAATAACAGATGCAATTTTTTCTTCTACAAGTGATATTGATATCGGAACATTTTGTATTGTTCTAGACTCATTTACTACATCGTAATAAATATCAGATAAGTTATCTTGTTCCATTTGAAAAGGTGGATCTTCTTTTGTAATTCCAATATCTATAGTTTTATTTCCACTACCTAAATTTATATTTAGAAAATCTTCATCATCAATTTTCCTTGACCATAATTCACTATCTTTCTCTAAGATTATTCTTTCACATTGTTCTGCAATTAAATTATTACTTCTTAATACAGATCCTTCTCTTTCCATTATTTCATTTATTTTTATTATTTTTTGATTAATATATTTTCTATATTCATGCTGTCTAGTTTTTTCTTTTTTATTCTTGCTTCTTCTTTGTATAACAATTCTTAATATTGGAATTGAAATTGCTACAAATATCATGCAAGATGATGTTGCTATTTTTGTAATCATTCCTATTCTACTACTATTCATCGTTATCATTGCTATAATCAATGATACAAGAGTTGTCATTACCATTCCTAAAGATGAAATCGCAGACATAGCCTGTGATGAACTATCATTTGTTTTTTTTGTTGGTGGAGGATCTATACTTATACTTTCTTCTACATCTTTTTCCATAATTCTAGGAGAAATATAAAAAAAATCACTTTCTTTATATAATTCAATTTCTTCATTACCTTGATCTTCAATTTTTATTTCTTCTCTTTTCTTATGCTCTATTTTTTCTTCTTTGAATTTATTTTTATTTAGTACTATTGTTTCTAATGCTCCCATTATATTTAATTTATTATTTAAAATCATAATTTTTATTCCAAAAAATGAAACTAAATCTCCATTTTCAATTACTGTTGCCTTATTTTCCTCAATATATCTATCATTTATAAAAGTACCAAATACAGTATCATAATTTTCAATATACCATTTTCCATTTCTACGAAATATTCTTGCTTGCAAGTCTTTCACAAAATTGTCAATAAGAATTACATCATTGTCTTTCCCTGCACCTATCATTATTTCGTCTTCCACTATACTATAAGTTTTTATGTTTTTTTCATATAATGGATAATAATACAAAACATAGAGATTATCGCTATTTCTGACAGATATTATTGTTTTTTCATAATATTTCAAGCCAACTTCTTTTATTACTGTTCCAATTGAAGAGCCTATATACAATTCACCGTTTTTGTTCTTTTTAACAGCTTTTTCATTTATTATTTTCGAATATTTGTTACTTGTAGCTATCCAATTGTTATTTAAGCTTTTTATATTAATTATTCTCTGTTCCTCGCCATCATAATTGTCACATACCCAATAGTTTCCCTCAATTGTCTCAGGTAAGTTCATTTTTATGATTTTTTTATTTCCAATCAATTTTACTAGCATATAATCTGTCCCTTTCCATAAATATAAATATTTATATTTATTATATAAAATATTATATGGTTGTCAAAAAAATATTTTCATCTTTTTTTTTTATATTTATAGGGATTTTCTACATTATCTAACTTTTTTTATTATATTAAGTTTTTATTAAATTTTTATTTCATTTTCGTAACACAATTTTTATATAACAAAAAAAAGGCATATCCGTAAGGGTTACTTACGTTTTGCCTTTTATAATTTATTTAAACCTTTTTCATAAATTGTTTTTATATAACTTTTTAGTTCTAATCCGTTCCTCAATATTTTTTTACTTTCATCTGAAATTGAAAATGGTATTTCTTGAATTTTCTGCTTTATTTCCTCTACTTTAATTTTTCTTATTGTATATCTACCTTCGAAATTAGATTTAAATGAACTATTATCTGCATACAAGCCATCCGTTAACAATCTATATACAAAAATATTTTCTTCATTTCTATCAAACTCTTTGTATAATATGATTTCTGGCTTATATCCTACTATACATTCCTTTTTACTTTTGTAGATTTTTATTAATTCTTTTTTGTATAGCACCTCATTATTTTTATCATTTCTTATTATTTGAATATTTGAAATATATGGATTAGTTTTTAATATTTCTTGTATACAACATTCCGGATTATTAGCTATGTATAATAAATTTGTAATTTTCATATATTCTTTTACTTCTTCTATATTTGTAGTTGGTTGGGCCATTCTTTCAACTTCAAATAATTTTTCCTTGTTATCGTATGATGCTGATTCTATAAATGTAATATCATTACTCTTTATTTTTCTATAATAGGCCTCAATTTCACTATCGTATATAAATATATCTTCGGTTGCATTTTTTCTTTTTATCTCTTTATATACTAAGTCTGCATAATAATTTTCATTGTAATTCTTTCTTGTTGATATATCAACATATAAATTATCCGTAATTATAGTTTGACCAACTTTATTTAATTTTACATTTTTTCTTCTTACGGAAATAAAATATTCATCAGAAATCCTTCCTTCAATTAACGGATATTGATCATGTGAATTTATAATTGCACCCTTTTCGGTATTTTCTAGTTTTTTCATCAATTTTTTTCTGTTTTTTTGTCCTATATCGACAAAAAAAACTTTATATGCCTTTGTATATTTTTCATTTTCCAAGTATGAATATATTCCATCTAAATTGACTTTTATTTCTTCGTTGTTTTCATAATCTTCTCCTGGCATTAACAATTTTTGCGATTTTTTATGAAAAATCTTTTCATCTAAAAATTTTTTTATTTTTTCAAATGTCATCTTTTGTATAGCCTCCTTATTTGAATCTAAATAATATTATTACTCATCGTCACTATCTCCAAATAATTCATCAAATTTTGCTTCTAGTTCTTTTTGAATATCTAATATTTCCTCAGTGCTAACATCATCAGAATTACTGTCATTGCCTTCATTATTTACATCATCAAATAATAATTCGTTTAATTCATTTTCAGACATATTATAATTATTTTCATTTTTAGTATTATTTGCTGTATTTGTATTATTATTAAATTCATCTAATAAATCATCATTATTATTACTTCCACTTGAAACATCATCATCAAATAAATCATCTAATGAATCAACATTTAAATCTTTTACAGTTTCTTCATTTGTTGTTCCAGCATCTGGATTATATGGATTGAATTTTCTCCATTCTCCCCTTACTCCTCCATCAAAATCGTTATGATCTAGTTTAAATTTATTAAATTCTTTAATCATATTTGATTCAAAATAGAAGAATTTTTTTGCTTTTACTGGCTTTAAACCTTTTTCATAAATAATACAATAATCCATACTCATTCTTCTCAATTCGTCTGGTGTCATAAGAGCTCTAGCCATAATTTGCTCTGAATCACTAGTTCCACTTTTATGTCCATCCTTATCTTTGCTTTTTGATGTACTTTCTCTTGAAATTGTTTTTTCTCCAAGTGCTTTTGAAAAGTATTCAACTGTTTTTGTTGAGTTACTTCCTAAGAATAAGTGAGTATCACAGTTACCCATTATTGTCTCATAAGACTTTTCATATATTGCTTCCAATTGGTCTAAATTTTGTAATATTACACTAAATGATATTTTTCTACTTCTTGATGTTGATATTTTTTTATCGAAATCTGGTATTTGTCCAATGTTAGCAAACTCATCAAGTATGAAAAATGTTGGAACTTTTAATTTTCCTCCATTATTATCTGCATAATCATATAATTGTTGGATCATTTGTGCAAAGAATATTGTTAATAAGAAGTCATATGCTGTATGCGTATCTGAAGAAATTACATATACAGATGTTTTAACACTACCTATTCTTTCAAAATTTATTGTATCAGTTGATGTTACTTCTGCAATATCCTTTGAATCGAATTTACCAAGTTTTGCCTGTAAACTTACTAAAATTGAGCTAAATGTTTTATCTGATGCAACTTCTACGTTCTTGTAATATGTTCTAGCAGGATGGTCTATTGGTAAAACACTCATCATGTCCTTTAATAAACTACTTCCATTACTATCTGCCGCAGCAGCTCTTACCATTTCTGCGCAACTTGCCAAGTTTTGTTCTTCTGGTGGTCTTGTTGCTATTAAGTAATAAATTAATGATTTAAGTAACATTTCTGCAGTATCATCCCAGAATGGATCTGCTGCTCCTGCTTTGTTTTGTCCCTTTATAATTGTTGAAGCTATAACGTCAACATCTAGGTCTCCTTTTATATGTGCTAGTGGATTGTAACCATCACTATTTTTTGGATTTACTAAATTTAATACTTTTATTTCATACCCATTTCTTTGCAAATATCCTGCTGTATCATCATATAGCTCTCCCTTTGGATCTGTAAATACATACGAACCTAGTTTTTGATATGCATTTGGTTTTGAATACGAAGCTGATTTACCAGCACCTGATCCGTCCAACAATTAATACATTTACATTTCCCTTTTTATCTACAGGAAGATAATTTTTCTGAGCTAATATGATTCCTGAGTTTTTGCTTAAAACTGTATATTGTTCTCCACCTTCACACCAATCACTTGATCCATGTTCTATATCATGATAGTCCCCATCATCCTTACTTTTTAAGAATAATATTAACATTAATCCTGCATAGAAGAATGTATAGTAACCTAATGCTGATGTTGTATTTGATTTATATGGCTCTTGAAAAGCTTTTATTCTTGTTGTTATATTTAATATGTATTGACCAGCTATTGACATGAATGATTGTGTTTGTAACTCGCCTTTTGGATCTAACGAATCTGTATAATCAACACTTAATGGTATGATAAATACTATGGCTAATAATAGCCATAGTATTAAAAATACAAGTATTGTTTTCTTCTTTTTTTCAGTTAATAATTTTTTCATATTTTCACCTTCTCATTTGTATTTTATCTATTTACTATTGGATTTTTTTGTTCATATTTTTTATTCATTCTTGTTTCCAATCTTTTTATTTTCTCATCTGATTTTATGTTGGCACCATTTACTTTTCTTAGTTTATTGGCTACTTTGACACATCTCATCCATATATTATTCTTTTCAATAATATATGTACTTTGTACTTTTCCAACCTCTGGAATGTATGCATTTCTTCCTTTTACCATTTTTTTTGCATCAATTACATTTTCTTTATCTCTAGTTGCAAAAGTAATCCATCTGATAGAAAAACTATCGACATCGCTTGATGGTAGTGTATTTACATTATTACCCATCTAAAAAATTCCTCCTTAAATTTTTAATTTTTAATTTCAAAAGCTAAATATGATTTATTTGGCTTTAATTTGCATTTTCCTTTTACTTGATTTGTGGTACTATCATAATATAATATAGGTTTTATTTCTTCTCCTGTCTCAGGGTCAATTATTGAAATTGGTCTTTTCATATTTGGTGTATAATTAAATTCTTTATAATACTCTTTATCAGTATCATTATATAAAGTATCAAAACTCATTGGTATTGGTTTTTTTGAAAATTTTACTTCATCATTTTTCAAAACTCCCATATTTACTGTTACTTTATCTTTTTCAAAAGATAAAAACAAAAGCTGATTACCTGATTTTTTCGGTTCATCAACAAAAAAAGTCTTTCTTACCTTATCATTTCTTAATTCTTCTATTGAATCTAATCTTTCAATTGTAAACTTTGGTAATTTTTTTATTTTAGATTTCTCTGTTTTGTTTATTTCATATATTACCGTATTTACATTTTTTGAGTCTGTTACACTAAAATGTTTTCCTTGCAAATATTCCATACAATAGTCCACTCCTTTCCTATGTCTTCTACATAGTTTATCTTTCGCTTATAATACAATAGTTATTATAACACTTTTTATCTCAATATGTCAAACATTTTCTTATTTTATGTCTACTAAATTATTTGGATTAAATTTTGAAACTTTTTTTAGTTTCGTAAGTAATTCTTTTTCTTTATCATTTAATTTTTTTGGTATTACTATTTCAGTTTTTATTATTAATTTACCTCTTTCTTTATTATTAATATAATATCCCTTATTTGGTATTGCTATTTTATCTCCATTTTGAGTTCCTTTTGGAATTAATATTGATAATTCACCATCTATTCCGTTTACTGCTAATTTTGCACCTAATGCTGCATCCCATGGCGTTACATATAAATTAACCCAAATATCACTATTAACTAGCTTGTATATGTTATTATCAGCTATTTTTATTTTTACCAAAACATCACCATTTTCTCCGCCATTTTTTCCTTCTTTACCTTGTTTTGGAATTCTTATTACTTCTCCATTTTTTACACCTGCTGGTATATCTATGTTAATGATTTTATTTTTACTATCTAATACATTAAAAGACAATTTTTTATGTGTTCCTTCAAAAGCTTCTTTTATTTGAATTTCTATTTGTGCCTCAATATTTTCTCCTTTAATTTGCTCTAGCTTTCTTTCTTTTTTTATATCATTGTCTCTACCACCAAAAAACATATTTACTATGTCATTTACTTTTACTTCCCTTTTAGACATTTTCTCTTTTTGAATTTTTTTTCCAACATAATAATACCAAGATCTGTCATATTTTCTTTTTTGCGTAAAATCAGATAATACTTTATATGCTTCGTTTATATCTTTAAATCTCTCTTCTGCATTTTTATTATTGACATTTACATCTGGATGATATTTTTTAGCTTGTGTTCTATAGGCTGATTTTATTTCTTCTTGTGTAGATTTAATGTTATTTTCTAGACCTAATATTTTATAGTAATTCTTAAAAATCATAATATTTAACGTCCTTTCCACTTTTGTTCATTTTTTATTGGATTATAGCACTATTTGAGTGTTATTTCAATTGTTTTTTTAATTCATCTACTATTTCTATAAAATGCATTCCATTTGATGCTTTTATCAAAATACAATCATCTTGTTCTTTATTATTTTTTATAAATTCTACTGCCTCTTTATTGGTAGTAAACACATGAATTCTGCTATTGTCCATTCCACACTTTTGTGCCTCATCTGCAATATTTTTTGCTTCAATTCCAATTACAATTAACTCATCAACATTATTTTTTGCAACTTCTTTTCCTACGGCTTTATGCAATTTTTCTGAAAAATTACCTAGCTCCAACATATCACCTAATACTGCTATTTTTCTTTTTCCCTGCATTTTAGATAAATTTTCTATTCCTGCTTTCATTGAATCATAATTTGCATTATAGCAGTCATTTATTATTGTCATATCATCTTTTTTTATTATTTCCATTCTATTTTTTGTTAGTTCAAATTTTTTAATTCCAGTAATAATATTTTCCATATCTATATTTAAAGCTCTTCCTACGCATATTGCACATAAGCTATTATAAATAAAAGGCTCTCCAGCTATTGGCACAGTTACATCATAACACTTATCATTAACCTTAACGTTGTATGTACTATTAGCTATATTTAACTTTATTTTTTCTGCCATTATATTACTTTCATTTTTTATACCAAAATCAATAACATTGTATTCATTGTTTGTATTATTCCAAAAATGCAACATGTCATTATCATTATTTATTATTAATATTCCATTTGTTGATAATCCTTCTAATATTTCTAACTTTGCTTTTAAAATATTTTCTCTTGAACCTAAGTTACCAATATGAGCTGTTCCTATATTTGTTATTACTGCTATTGTTGGTTTTGCTATCTGTGTTAATAAACTTATTTCTCCTAAATTGCTCATTCCCATTTCAACAACTAAAGCTTCTTCATCTTTTAGTTTCAATATTGTTAGTGGCAATCCTATATGATTATTAAAATTTCCCTCTGTTTTTAATGTTTTATATTTGGTTGATATAACACTTGCAATTATATCTTTTGTGCTAGTTTTTCCAACACTACCGGTTACTGCCACTACTGGTATATTATATAAACTTCTTTTATATTTTGCTATTTTTTGTAACGCTTTTAGCGTATCATCTACTAGTATTATTGTTCTGTCAGAATACTTATTTTTAGTTTCTTCATTAATTTCAACTTTCTGCAATATGCAAACACTTGCCCCTGCTTCAAGAGCCTGTTTATAAAATTCACTTCCATTAAATTTTTCACCTTTTAGACCAATATATGTATCACCCATTTTAATTTTTCTCGTATCTGTGCAAAAGCTTATGCACTTTGTATTTATATTTCCAATAATTAATTTTCCTGTACAAATTTCTATAATTTCTTTTACAGATATAACATGCATAAAAAATTCCCCCTATAAAAATCTTATAAAATAAGGTACTTATTAACAAAGCACCTTATTATTTTATATTATTATATTCATTTTTATTTAATTTTACAAGAAAAAATAAGTAAATGACTAAATATAATAATATATTTAGTCATTCATTTTTTATATCAATATCAGCTCTGTACCATTTACTATATTTGACTCTTTTACAGTTTTATTCATATCATATGGCTCTGCTG
>ULOS01014665.1_pt1 | contig 42704 bp, 38 predicted proteins | sample 1952701 | NCBI WGS metagenome assembly ULOS01 (sample SAMEA4835607, study PRJEB28245) | human gut metagenome | biome: gut microbiome; material: fecal sample | place: Denmark | collected 2008 | reverse complement strand
GGCGGGAGTCCTGGACCGCTAGACGAACGCGACTTGAACCGGCTTTGACAACATCTTGGAGGCGGGAGCGGGAATCGAACCCGCGAATAACGATTTTGCAGACCGTCGCCTTACCACTTGGCTACCCCGCCGCTGATGCTGTGCGCGGATACTAGGGAAAAGAACCGCGGGTGTCAATCTCGTTTTTGGAAAAGATGCTTTGTTTTTAAGTGAAGGACTCTCTGGAAACAGCCTTTTTCTTTGGCGGAACGGACAGAGAAGGAGAGAATGCTTGTTTTTTAAGGCATCATGATTGTGCGGCGGAATGCCGCCCGTGCCTGTTGTCAGATCTATATGGAGCAACTTTGTTCCAAAATGGCGTGAATCAGGATATAAAAACGCACCAGGAGTTTTTTTGCAAGTTCACGGCAGCACGTAAAATTAGAGGGGAGGTCGTTCCTCTTCGTTCCGAATGAGGGGGGACTACGCGTTAAACGTGTTGATGGGTTCAGGGAACGCCGCCAGAATACCGGAAGGCTGATGGTTCAGTCTTTCCAAAAAGTAAACAACAACAATAGCAATGAACAATTATATACCAATCAACAAGGCAGTTAATCCCGTCTGCATTTATCAAGGGGATGAGCCTCTTATCAGCAAGATGCTCGGCGTTGATGAAATGATATATGGCTTTGACGGAACTCCCTCGGATTATGCCACCTGTGTCGGAGCGCCGGAAATGTTCATCAAGGTCGAGGAAGACGGCCTGTATTATTTCGGCGTGGAAGCCGACGACACAGGCAGCCTGACGATTGCCGGTGAGCAAGCTATAAAAAAGGATGGGACACCACCCAACGGCAAACTGAATATTGAAACCGATTCCAGGTACCTGAAAGCGGGCTATTACAAGGTGGCCCTGTCGTGGACCAACAACGCCTACACCCCCGCCAGCAACAACGCTGCCGCGTTCAATGTGACGATGGACAGGGAACCCATTCAGGCAGGGAAGTATGAAGGCAACTCGACGATGAAGCGCGAATTCTCGCCGTCCCCCAAAATCAAATTGTGGACGATTGAGAAGGAATCCGCTATCACCTGTGAGCCATCCAAGGAAGTGGAACTGGAATTTGAGAAACCGGAACCCGTCTATTTGGAAGGGAATGGTGGCTGCAATGTAAGTAGCTTGAGACCTAAGATTTGCGTAACGGTTTGCAAAGATGAATCGGAAAACGTATGGAGGTGTCGTGTTATTTCCGTTTCTGCCGGAGCCAAGCTAACTATGTATGAAGGCATTTACGTGAATCCCTATGTTGATCCCCCTCTCAATGGAGAAGAAGCCACCGAAGCGGTCAACGAAATGAACGGTTACCAGACCCGCGGAAGAGTGGGCACATGGCACACGCCGCAGGCTTCCCTCGCCCACGAAGAACACCACCGCCGTCAATGGGAGGATGCCTACAAGTTCTACTGGAAGGACTCCAAAATACAGGAAATGCTTGAAAATCAGACTATCTCCTGCGACAAAGAACCGAACATGGATAAAGCCGTGAAGTTCATGCAGGCTCTTGCCAATGAAATGGCATTGGATCTTTGGACGGAGACATTAGCCTATGTACTGGCGTTGCCGGATGATGCCAATGACAGACCCTATTGCGCCGGACAGGAAGCCCTGAACGAGGCAACCGCCTATGTCATTCGTCTGGCCGACGCGATGGGGTGGAACAATGTGCCCAGGTTTATCACGAAACCTGGAACGATCGAGCCTCCCTGTTTCATGCCTCCGGTCAGCGAAGGTGAAACCCGCAGCATGGCTGTTGCGGAGGAACCGGCGCCCTTGACCCTCTCCATGGCGGATACTTCCCAATTCACGGAAGGCAAAATCACAGTCCGCTTCCGCAACGAAGGAAACGAGCCTGTCCGGATTCCGGACGAAATCAACGACGAAACGTCCGATTTCTTTTTCGTGACGGTGTTGAGGACGCAACAGGGGAAAATGCGCGTTCTGAACAGGGAAATTGGCACTATGACCTTCCAGCGACCCTTGAACTACCGGGAGCTTGCACCCGGTCAGGAATACAGCGTCACGATTCCGGTGTGTCTGGATGAAGTCGATCTGGAAGGCTGGAAACAATGTTCTTGTGAACTCGAAACGCGCTACTATAATCAGCAGGGTAAGGATTGTTTCCTGGGGGTTCTCCGGGCAACGGCCAGGCTCACGCTGCAATGAAAAAAATCTTCCGGTATTTAATACTTCTGGCAAGCCTGTCCCTCCATGCCGCGGCATGGGGGGACATGGCCGACAACGGAGTGGAATGCTCCGTGGTGATGGAAAAAACCGAATTTGACGCGAGGGCTGCCTTCCCGGACTTCAAGCTGGTGTTCACGAACAAGGGCGAAAAGACCGTGCGTCTTTTCGATGACTTCTATCCTCTCAAGGATAACGGTCCGCATATTTCCATAGAGATTTTTTGGAAATTGACAAAAGAGAAAAAGGAAAAGGTAGCAGCATATTACCCTCATTATTGCATTGAGCGAGGACAGTTCTTGAACTTCATCACGTTGAAGCCGGGAGAAAGACATGAAGTGCTCATCAAAGATGCGTATCTGTTGATGCACTATTTTGGGCCTTCACGCCGTCTTCGCAATGGTGAGAAATATGAGTTGGAAGTAATCTTTCGTGACGGATATGGAGATTCCGGTGTTCGGAGGAAGTATGTAGGAAGAAAAGATTTCTCCGTGGTCGATCAATCGCCCTGGAGATAGTGAGACATTTTATTACAAGGTGGCTTTAAAGTATGAGAATAACGCTTACGATCCCTCTAGTGGCAATGCGGTCGCGTTCAACGTCACGATGGACAGGGAACCTATCCAGGAAGGGAAGTACGAAGGGAACTCGACGATGAAGCGCGAATTCTCGCCTTCTCCCAAAAGCTCGCGCTGCAATGAGAAAATCTTCCAAATTTTAGGGCTTTTGGCCAGCCTGTTCTTCCATGCTCCTGCATGGGGGGATATGGCCGATAACGGGATTGAATGTTCCGTGGTGATGGAAAAGGCTTCGTTCGATCCAAGAGCCGTTTTTCCGGACTTCAAGCTGGTGTTTGCCAATAAGGGAGAAAAGGCTGTGCGTCTTTTCGACGACTTCTATCCTCTCAAGGAACGCGGGCCGAATATGATCATCAAGATATGGAGTCAGGGAAACGGAAAGAAGGGAAAAAGGCCAACGGCATGGTATCTTCCCTCCTATCAAATGGAGCGTGTCGCGAATCTTATGCGCTTTATTACTCTAAACCCCGGAGAGAAACATGAAGTGCCTGTCAAGGATGCATACCTGCTGCTGACCTGTTTACAACCTCTGGCCAGCGGGAAAATATACGAATTGGAAGTACGTTTCCGGGACGGATATGGAGATCCGGATGCCCGGAGGGAGTATGTGGGGAAAAAGGATTTTATCGTCATTGATCAAACTCCCAGGTGAATTTGAAAAATTAATATAGCCCCGTTCATGAAATATGAACGGGGCTTTTTTGTGGAGGGGAGGCAAACCCCTTCTTTGGAATTTTAAACTATGAAGCCTGTGCTAAGGGGTATTCAGGGAATGAAATTTGAATGCTGAAATAAACGACGATGGACAGCAGGGGGACTCGTTTTTCCTGTAAATCCAGGGAAGGGATATTTCCGTAACATGGACGGGGAAAGTTTCAGGAGCCGGTTGTGTCCGCCCGTGCAGTGTAAAGGCCGCTGTCAGACTGGCGGTGACTCCGCATTGATGCAAATGGTTCGTACGCGTTTTCTAACGGCTGGATAGAAGTTGTTTCAACTCCGGAAGGCGAAAGTGCAGCGGAGGAAGTTCTTGCTCAAGCTCAGCTGATTTTTCTTTTCTCAGCATTTCAGCCCGTTCTTCCAGTTTTCGGGCTTCTGCCAGAATTTTGCGTATTTCCTGCCGGCCCCGGCCTATATGGGCGACGGCCCGGGAAGGATCCGGAGTAAAATCCGGTCCTCCCTTAAGATATTTTTCAAAGTATTGCTGGTAGCGTTCCGCCAATTCCATTCCTCTGGCAAAAAGCTTGCGGTCTTCTTCCACATAGGCCGTCACGGCGGGATCCACGTTTTTCGTGCTCAGGTCCGCCAGTTCTTCGTCCCTTTCCCGCAACAGGTCAGCCGCATCCCTGCTGCTTTCTTCCAGGCCCGGAAGGGTAGGGTTCTTTTTCAGTTTCAGGAGGCGTTGCACCAGTACGTCGCTTTTTTCCGAGTATTCCGTATTGATGTCCGCCGCCTTTTTCCAGTAGGAGACGGTAGGATCACCGCAGGAGACCATCAGGAACGCGGCCAGCATAGGGAGCATGCGCCGCAGGAAAACAGGGGCATTCATTTATCCTTTGTAGCATGCCCCAGGCGGGAATCAAGGGTGTTTTCCGTTTCCCCTGTTGTTGTTTCGCGTTGAAAAGCGGTGAAGCTTAATTGATTTCAATTCCGGAGTTTTTCTTTTCCACCGGAGGGGGCATTTCCACCACGCCGCAGCTGTTTCCGGGGGTCAGCAAAATTTCCACTTCCAGAGGCAGGGTCGTATCCGCCAGCAGCCCTTCCGGGATGGATATGCCTATGGGAGCGGAGCTTTTGCCGGGCAGCACTTCCTGGGGGGAAATGATGTCCAGAATGAGGCGCCCATGTTGGAGAATATTGATTTTACTGATGGAGAAGGCATCCTTCAGGCTTGTATTGTGCAGAGTAACGCCCTTGAGCTGGGACGGGGCGAACGGCCCTGGAATAGTGAAGCGCAGAATGGTGTTTTTTTCTCCGGCAAGGGGAAGCCAGTACGCCGCGATAGGCGCGTTGGGATTCAGGCTGTCCGTGGAGTAGGAGGATCCATTGAGGCGTTCCATCATCAGGCTGGAAAGTTCCGGGGAGGCGGGTACGCCCCAGCCCTGGGAGTACATGAGGGAAAGCAGGTACAGGGCCTCCTGGTCCCGGTATTGGACCGCCATTCTCAGGAAACGCGCTGCCTGGGCGTAATCCCGGGAGGCAAGGGGAGGCTGCTGGGGAAGGCGGGGAAAGTAGGAGGGGATGTCCATGAGCAGAATGCCCAGCTCCTTCATGGCTTCATAGCACCCTCCTGTGGCGGAACGGTAAAGCCATTCCACGCCTTCTTCCGGCCTGGAACCGTCGGGACAGTCCGGAGATATGAGGGTTTTCCCCAGTGCCTGCTGGGCTATCGGGTAGCCGGCTTTGGAAAGTTGCTCCAGGGCCGGCAGCATACCCGGCATGGAATTTGCCTGGTCGAGAATATTTTTGTTCTCCGGGGAGGGCGCGGCGATTGCCGCCACAAGATTTTTGTAGGCCGGGTCATGGAGCAGGGCCGGTTCCGGTACGGGGGGAGCAGCGATGAAACGGATTTTCGGGAAGGCTTCCTCCGTGCGTTTCGTCTCGTTTTTGAAACATGCCATTTGCATGGGAACGGCCTGGTGGGCGGCATTTTCAAAGGAGTACGTGTAGGTGCGGTCCGTGGACAGTTCCGGGAGCGCGGGAAAGAAGAAGGTGGAGGTGGATTGCCCCGGCACCGTGAAGGAGGGGACGGCATTGATGGAGCGGTCCACCAGGACGCCGTTGGAATCCCGGATGGTGAGGTACAGTTTTTCCCCGTTTGCTGCCGGGGGAATGATTTGGAGATAAATGCAGGAGATGCGCAGTTTTTCCGGCAGGATGGGAGGAAGCCCGGAACGGGTCAGGATGGTGTCGTCAAGGCGCAAACGGAACTCCGTCAGCGACCGCGGTTCCAGTGCCGCGTCTTCCGTTATTTTGAGTTCCGGAATGCGGATGGATGCCAGATCTCGTGGCGGCGGTTCCGGTTCTCCCACGCTGGAGCTTGCCGCAGGCTGCTGGATGGCTTCCTTGATGGTATTGATGGTAGTGCCCATAGGGGCTTTTTTCATGTAATCCAGCAGATAAAATGCTCCCGCTCCCAGCAGGATGGTGCATGCGCTTCCTACCAGCAGGGACATCATGTGGCGGTTGCGGCGAAGAGCGCGTGCGGACTGCCTGCGTGAGGCGGAATGAAGACAGTCCGTTCCGGTGGCGGCCTTTCTGCTGCCGATGTTTTTCCCGGCGCCGGGAGTTGGCATTCCTTCCGGATGGGCATGGCGGCGGTCTGCCGGGAGGACTTGAATAGTGGCGGAGGATTCTTCCCCGGAAATGGCGCAAATGTCGTGAATCCATTCGCCGGCAGTCTGGTAGCGGCAATTGATCTGGGGGGCCAGCGCCTTGTCCAGGGAAAGCAGGAACTGCCGTGAGTAATAGCGGGTGAGCACGGGGTCGCTGTGCAGCGGCTGCATTTCATCTTCCGCCAGGCGCGCTTCCGCGCGGTCCGGAGGATTTCCTGTAAGCAGGGCGTAAAAAGTGGCCCCTACGGAATAGAGATCGCTCCACGGGCCGATATTCGTTTTGCCCAGCGCCTGTTCCGGGGAGGAATACCCCTGGGTGGTCAGGACGGTGGCGGCATGAAGTTTCAGGGCATGCCGTGCCGCTCCGAAGTCGATCAGCACGGGCGTGCCTTCCTCCGTCAGCAGGATGTTGCCGGGTTTGATGTCCCGGTGGTAAATGTGCCGGGAATGGAGATAGTCCAGAATCCGGAGCAGGCGCGTCAGCAGCCCCTTGAGTTCGTCTTCCGTATACCGGTGCCCGGTGCTGTGAAGTTTTTCCCCCAGATAATCCAGGGAAAGGCCGGTAATATGCTCCATGGCGAAGTAGGCCGTGCCGTTGGCTTCAAAGACGGAAAGGATTCTGACGATGCCGGGGTTGTTGAGCTCCGCCAGCGTCTGAGCCTCGCTCAGAAAACTTTTCAGAGCCCAGGTGTAATTTTCCAGATCGTGTTCATTATTGGGCCGGATATGCCCGGTCAGAGGGTCCCGGTAGGAGTATCTTGAAGGGAAGTTTTCCTTGATAACCACGTTGCGGTTCAGGAACAGATCCTTCGCCAGGTATGTGATGCCAAAACCTCCGCTGCCCAGGACGCGGATGATTTCATATTGTTCCAGGCGCGTGCCGGGAGCCAGCTCCCGCTGGTAAACGAAAAAGGCCCCTTTTTCTTCCGCATGGGGCAGGGGCGGACGTCCGGGCAGAATCTGTTCCAGGCCTGTCGTCGGAGCGGGAGGCGGGACTTGCCCTGTCACCCGGGGCTGGTCGTCTGGCTGGCCTTCTTCTGCTGGCATGAGGGGAAAAGTTCCTGAAACGGAGCTGGAGCATTCTTATATGCCGCGGAAGTCAAGTCAAGGGGAATGCCTGTTTTCCTTCGTCTCCGGGGGGGCGGTATGGAAGAGGTTTTCCTGACGTTAAATGGACGCAACAAACCCGGAAGGCAAAATGAAGGAGGAAGTTTTCTGCGGTGCCCTTTCTGCCTGTTCCTCCCGCAGAGGTTTGCGGCATTCCGGGAAGCTTGTTTCTCCAAATGTTCAGGGTTTATGGCGTTTGATGAATTCCCGGGCTGCTTTCAGGTAGGCGTCCGCCGCAGCTCCGGAAGGATCGTGTTCAAAAATGGTGTGGCCGAAACTGGGGGCCTCCCCCAGCCGGATGGAGCGGGGGATGACCGTTTTGTACAGCATCTGGGGCAGATGCCGTTCCACCTGGTCGATGACCTGGCGGGAAAGATTGGTGCGGCCGTCATACATGGTCATCAGTACTCCTTCATGCCGAATGCGGGGATTGACGCCGCTGGCGCAGATTTGCGCCGTCACGTGCAGAATCTTGGCCAGTCCTTCCAAACCGAACCATTCGCATTGGAGGGGAGTCAGCACTTCGTCGCAGGCGGCCAGGGCGGAGGTCATTAAAACGCCCAGGGAAGGTGGCGTGTCCATGATGCAGTAATCATAGGTGTCCGACTCCCGCAGGGGGGCGAGCGTTTCCCGGAGGCGGGTCAGATGGTTGCCGGAACGGGCCAATTCTATTTCCACGCCGGCCAGGTCCATGGTGGAGGGGATGATATCCAGCCGTTTCCTGCCGGAAGGCAGGATGCACTCTTCCGCCGGAAGCTGGCCGAGCAGGGCCGGATACAGGCTGGGCGTGTCTTTTCCGTCAATGCCCATGCCGCTGGTGGCATTGGCCTGCGGGTCCAGGTCAATGACAAGGATTTTCTTTTTCAGCTGAGCCAGGGCGGCGGCCATGTTGATGGCCGTAGTGGTTTTTCCCACTCCCCCCTTCTGGTTGGCGATGGCGATGATTTTCATTCAGGAAAAGGATGCGGGAAAATGGTAGCATAACGGGAGGCCCTTTCAATCATTTTCCCGGAGAGCCGGAAGCTCTCTCAAGCCTCAGGGCTTTCTCCCTTGGGGGGCGGTGTGTTTCAGGGAGGGGAAGAGCGGGGGAGAAACGCTGCCGCAGATACGGCGTCAGGGAGCTGTTGGAATGGCGGGGCGTTCGGAAGACAGGATAAGACGGAAGCCCAGCGCGTTATCCCTCGTATTTTCCGGCAGGGGAGTGCGGATGGAAGTGGTGAGCTGTTTGGGGCGGAAGGACAGGTAGCTGCCTCCGCGGGCGACGCCGTAGTTGCGGATGGGGAGAGATTCCGGCCCCCCATAGGAATCGTCTACCCATTCCATGACGTTTCCTTCCAGGTCGTACAGGCCCAGGTGGTTGGGCGGAAAGGTTTTTACGGGAGCCGTGTATGGCTGCCCGTCGTTATATCCTACGATAACGCGGGAGGACGGCAAGTAAATCAGGGCGGACTGATCCGCAAAATTTCCCGTTTTATCAGGCGGCGGCCATGAATACCCCCACGGGAAGGCTTCCCGGGAGTTTTCATGAGGCAGCGTCTTTTCATAGGGGGAGGCTCCCTGTTCATCCGTCAGACGCACCCAGGAACTCCATTCCTCATCCTTGGGAAGACGGTAGGAGTCGTGCTGATCAATCAAGCCCAGTGCCCGCTCCTTGCTGGTAAGCCATCTGGCGAAGGCGCGTGCATCCTGCCTGCTGACGTTCACCACCGGGTGGTCTTCTCCCTGGGGAAAGCCGGGCCGGGCCGGAGCTTTCCTTCCGGTAGCTTTCAGGAATTCCTGAAAGTCCTTTACGCGCACTTCGTGGGTCATGACCAGAGCATTTCCTCCCACAGGAACCAATTTGATGCCCAGGCTGTTAGTCCAGGGCGAGCCAAAGACGACGGACTTGTCCGGCTCTAACTGCAGGGAAAGGTATAAATCCTGCGGATCCAGCCCCCTGCGGCGCATGGTGGCGTGCCCCGGCAGTTTGATTTCAATGACGTAGGGAACCTGGTTGACGTATTCTTCAATGGGGGTACGCCCGATGAGCCTGTTATTGAAAAAGACGCTGGCTCCTGGCGGGTTGGTGGTGACGGTAATGGGCACCTGGAACACGCGGGTGACGTTCAGGACGTAGGCATTGTGATTTTCCGTGCTGCCGGAAGCCTGCGGAAGCGGATCCGCATTGATGGAAAATTCCTTGCCCAGCAGCCCCTCCCGTTCGCATTTCTTGTTCAGCCATGCCAGGTAGGCCGTGATGCCGTCCTGCGTGAGCAGGGCCACATCCTTCTCCGGATGCCCCGGTTCCGTCTGTTCCCTTTTCATCTGGAAATTCCCTTTCTGGCGGTCTTCCCTCAGAAATTTGTTGAACAGGGCGGCGGTAAGGGGGCCTTGCGCCACATGGCGTGTTTCTGCGGGCAGGTACGTAACACCCTCCGTATCCTTCCAGGGCTGGCTGTCCGTAGGGGGATGGTACTCCTTCAGCACACCGCCCAGGGCCAGCGTGGACCCTCCTTTGACGGTTCCCGCCTCTTCCTTGTCCGCAAACCCCGATTTCTTGATGGTATAGGCTACCGGGGAGCCGGAAGGCAGTTCAATGGGGCCGTAGGGCGTTTCATCCAGATAGTTGCCGTCCGCATCATACACGGACGCTCCCGCCGGGGAGCTGGTCACCAGCACGTATCCGGTCCGGGATTCTTCTTCCGGAGCGGATGATTGGATATCCGGATGAATATCCGAGGCAGGTTCCTCCGGCGGATGCTGGCTGTTGTTGAGCCATAAAGCCCCCCAGTAGGCAGTCAGGGCTCCGGCGACGGCTGCAGCCAGAAGCTGAAGAGCCCGTCTGAGTTTGCGGCGTTTCTTTTTCTTCTGAAGACGAAAACGGGAAGGAACTTCATATCCCCGGAGGACGTCTATTTTTTCCGCCAGCTCCTCTGCGGAATCAATGGGGCATTCTTCAATGCGGGGTTCCGCCGCCTGGCAAATGATGGTGTTGAAGGCCTGCCATTTCTTGCGCACGGTGCCTTCCGGCAAGTCATCCGGGAGTTCGGGAAAATCCATGCGGTCCTTTCCCGTGCTGATTTCATACAGAACCTTGGCCAGCGCGTAAACGTCCGCCCGCCGGGTGCCGGGGCCGTCGGGGGGGATGAATCCCTCCGTCCCTACAAAGCTGCGCTGGTCCAGATGGGCCACCAGGCCTATGTCCGCCAGTTTGGGGCGTCCGTTGACAAAGATGACGTTCGCCGGCTTGATGTCCCGGTGCGTCAGGTTCTTGCTGTGCAGGTACAGCAGGGCGTGGGCCAGCTGGCTGCCTACCTCCAGGCAGTAATCCAGGGGAAGAGGCTTGTTGCCGGAAAACTTCTTGTCCGTCTGGAGCGTGCGCGGAATATATTCGTCCGGTGTAATATGAACTCCGGTGCGGGCGTCGTCGCCCAGTTCCATGACGTAATAATAAAACGGGGAATCCTGGTCATGCCTCCCTACATGCAGGATATGGACCAGCCCCGGATGGTTGCGGGCGATGGGTTCATACTGGAGAATGCCCTCAAATTCCCGGTTGAAAGAGCGCTCGTCTTCAAAATCCTCCCTCCATACGATTTTGACGGCGCGCCACGCCCCGGTCAGAGATTTTGCCAGCCATACTTCTCCGTACGCGCCGCTCCCTATCTGGCGCACAACTTCATGGTCCGGAATGGAGGGAGTGGGACGCCCCACCCGCTTGACGGGCAGCGTCGGCAGGTTGCCGCCGGGCATGGGTGATGCGTCCGAAGCCATGGAAAGCGCGGGAATCAGGAAATAACGCCCAGGTTTTTACCTACCTTGCAGAAGGCCTCAATCGCCTTGTCCAGCTGTTCGCGGGTATGGGCCGCAGAAATCTGCGTGCGGATGCGGGCCTGTCCCTTGGGAACGACGGGATAGAAGAAGCCGACGGCGTACACTCCTTCGTCCAGAAGCTGGGCGGAGAATTTCTGGGACAGGACGGCATCCCCCAGCATGACCGGGGAAATGGGGTGGTCCTTGCCGCCGATGGTGAATCCGGCTCCCGTCATGGCGTCACGGAAATACTTGGTATTGGCTTCTACGCGGTCGCGCGCTTCCGTGGACTGTTCCAACAGGTCCAGCACTTTGATGGAAGCGGCTACGATAGCCGGGGCCACGCTGTTGGAGAACAGGTACGGGCGCGCCTTCTGGCGCAGGATATCCACTACTTCCTTCGGGCCGGAGACGTAGCCGCCGGAAGCGCCTCCCAGTGCTTTGCCCAAGGTGCCGGTGGTGATGTCTATATGGCCGAACAGGCCGCGGTATTCATGCGTGCCGCGGCCCTTTTCGCCCAGGAAGCCCGTGGCGTGGCAGTCGTCAAAGTGGACAATGGCATTGTACTTGGCTGCCAGCTCGTGAATCTTGTCCAGCTGAGCAATGATGCCGTCCATGGAAAAGACGCCGTCCGTGGAAATCAACTTCACGCGCGCTCCGGCGGCGTCCGCTTCCTGGAGCTTGGCTTCCAGGTCTGCCATGTCGTTGTTGGCATAACGGAAGCGCTTGGCTTTGCAGAGGCGCACGCCGTCAATAATGGAAGCGTGGTTCAGGGAATCGGAAATAATAGCGTCGTCTGCAGTCAGGAGGCCTTCAAACAGCCCGCCGTTGGCGTCAAAGCAGGAGGGAAACAGAATCGTGTCTTCCGTGCCGAGAAATTGGGTAAGACGTTCTTCCAATTGACGGTGAAGGGTCTGCGTGCCGCAGATAAAACGCACGGACGCCATGCCGAAACCCCACTGGTCGATGGCTTTCTTGGCGGCTTCCATCACTTCCGGATTATTAGCAAGGCCCAGATAATTATTGGCGCACATGTTGATGACGGAGCGTCCGTCCTTCAGCGTCACTTGGGAGTACTGCTGGGAGGCGATAAAGCGTTCTTCCTTGTAAAGTCCTTCCGCACGCAGTCCGTCCAGGGTGGAAGTGAGGATGTTTTTGAATTCGGGGGTATACATGTTGAATAATGGAATATGAATTGAAATAGTCAGCAAGTGAACGATCAAGGATCACACGGTTGCTCCCGCATCATTATCACAACGGAGGCGGGAGGAAAAGCTTAAAGAATACGGCCTGATGCCCGGAGGCGGGAGCCGTCCTTTCCCCGTGCAAAGTAAAAAAGCGGCAAGGGCGCAGGCATCCGCGCATTACCTGAAAAAGAAGGCAAAACATCGGAAAAATCAGCATTTCCCGGATACCGGGCAAAAAGAAAAGCCCACGCCCGTTTACGGAAAAGGGATTTGATGCACCAGTGGATATTCGGATGCGCTTGGAAAAAATAAAGGCCGGAGCTGATTTGCTCCCTTAAACCTCCATTACCGGTCCGGTTATGCAACCATCCCCCCGTTTTCTTACGGAGCCGCGGATTTGGCTGAATTCCAGCCCTTCGCATGAACCTCAAGCCGGAACTGGTTTCCGGCAGGGAGAACTTTCCTTTTTCTGGACGCCATGGGGAAATCTCTGCGATGCTGGCGTCCGGAGCAATTCCTATGATCCGTTTCAGGATACCTGGAGGGAAGGAGATGAATATGATGTATCCCGGTACAAGGGGGAAGGTCCATTTTTTTCGGAAGCCGGCCCTTCAACGTTAGCTGCTGTTCAGAATGGTCTTCAAGGGCAAATGCACCCTCTTTGCCCCCCACCTTCAGGTGAATTTCAGGGAATCTTTTCTGGAGCGCCGGGCGGTGCTGTTTCCCCCTCCTTCTGAATCTGCTGCTTCCGGGGGGAAGGGCGGAATAAAAAAGTTCGGCGTTCCCCATCCGGCTTAAAGGGAGGAGGCCGCAACCTCGGGTTTCTTGGCGATTTAATCCTCTGCTTTCAGGGAAAATTCCAGCATTCGGTCCCCCTCAAACGTGAAAAACGCCTCAAACCGTTTCCCGTCCAGCATGGCGGGCAGCCAGAACCGGTCATCCTGCCACATGAGGTCATAGGGAATCCCGTCCACCGGACACCAGAAGGGCTCCGCCTCGGGGGTTTCCGTGGGAGTGCCTGTAAAAGACGTCGCCATAAACACGTGGCAGCGGATTTCCGGAATGGTGCCGCAGGCAAAGGAAAAATTCAGCACGCCCATTTCCCGGGCATCCTCAATATCAATGTGAAGCTCTTCCCGAACTTCCCGCAAAACGCATTGCAGGGCCGTTTCCCCCGGTTCAAACTTTCCGCCGGGGCCGTTCACCTTGCCCGCACCGATTCCCCTCTTTTTGCGTATCAGGAGAATCCTTCCTTTCTGCACCACGAACATTAACGTGGCGAGAATATCGGGGGTCCACTGTGCGGGCCATTGAAAGCCGCTGCTTTTTTCTTGCATGGGCGCATATTACAGGATGGGAAGGGAATCATGAAGAAAAATGCGGAATACTGTGACCATCACACATGCTTGAAAAGGGTTGAATTCTCTTAAAGAAGCTTGAAATGCCTTGAAAATGCGTGTTTGTTGCGGAGGAATGGGAGGGAGCAGAAGAAGTCGCGCCCATAAATGCCCGTAAGGGGGCATTTGCCCCGTTGGGGACACTCTCTCCTGCGTTCCGCGCGTGCCTCGCGCAGCACTGTTTTTGCCGTCTCATCTTGATGGGCATTTCCTGAGTGGAGGGCGTTAGGGATATATGCCATACTTGTTCACATCCGGATGCTCCATCAACCTTCGAGGTTTCTGCAGGGCGGGATAAAAGGGGAAATTCCTTTTCCGCCATGACTGGAATGAATCTCTTTTTCCTTTTCCCGCAAGGCCGTCGCGTTCTATGCTTCTTTATCTCTCCCGGTTTATATTTCGCCGGAAGGTTCACTTTCAACATTTGCAAAAGCATGTATGACGTCGTAGCTCTCGGAGAATTGCTGATAGACTTCACTCCCTGCGGAATAAATGACCGGGAACTGCCCGTTTATCAGGCCAATCCGGGCGGAGCGCCCTGCAACGTCCTGTCCATGCTGTCCAGGCTCGGGCGCAAAACCTCCTTTATTGGCAAAGTGGGCCACGACATGTTCGGGAAAATGCTTCGCCGCACGCTTCAGGAAGAAGGCATCGGAGATTCAGGGCTCGTCTCATCCCGGGAAGTCAATACGACGTTGGCTTTCGTTCAGATTGACGAACACGGAGACCGTGAATTTTCCTTTTACCGTAATCCCGGCGCCGATATGAAGCTGACTGCGGGAGAAGTGGCCCTTGAATTGGTGGAGCACGCGCGCGTCTTCCATTTCGGGACGATTTCCATGACGCATGATGATGTTCGGAGGGCTACCCGGCATGCCGTCAGCCATGCGCGGAAAAAAGGAGCACTCATCTCTTTTGACCCCAATCTCCGTCCGCCCCTGTGGCCTGATATGGAACTGGCCCGGGAACAAATGCTCTACGGATGCGGCGCATGCAGCGTCATGAAAATAGAAATGGAGGAACTTCTCTTCCTCACCGGCTGCGCCACCATGGAAGAAGGATTGAGGATTTTGCAGAGGGAGTTCGACAATTTGCGCCTTATTCTGGTGACGGGGGGCAGAAAAGGAAGCTGGGCTGCCTATGAAAGCAAACTTATTCACCAGCCTACGTACTTGAACGTCAAGACTATTGACACAACAGGAGCCGGAGACGCCTTTTTGGGATGCTGCCTGGACCGGATTCTGGAAACCGGGCTGGAAAACCTGACGGAAGGCCAGTTGGCGGACATGCTTTTGTTCGCCAATGCCGCCGCTTCCATTGTGACGACACGCAAGGGAGCCATCCGTTCCATGCCGAGCCGTGAAGAAGCCGTGGCCCTGATGGCGGAGGGTTTTTAACGGATGCCGTAAGGGCCAATCCTTTACTGATTACGTCCGGATTGTTTCCGGCAAGTAAGAGTTCGGGGGGGGGGCCGGAAGTGGGAAAATGCCTTTCTTTTTATAGCGCATGCCCTCCCCTGTTGATAAAAAATGTGTTGCGGCTTATTTTCCCGCCGGCGGCAAACGAAAACCGCAAGAGCTGGAAACCAGCAACTTGCGGTATGAAAGAGGATGGTGCTCGGGAGGGGACTCGAACCCCTACGGTTTATCACCACTAGATCCTTAGTCCTATGCATTACTATTGATTATCAATAATAAACGTTTTTTAACTCCTCTCGGCTACCAATAGGCTACCAAACGTGCAGAAGCAAGCCCTTTTTGAATGCCTTTTCGCAGGTGTAAAATCTGCCCTCTTATGTCTTTTTAAGAGATTGGAAATTTACTCTATATTCAGAATTCACTGCATTAGTAAATTTCCGAATATGGAGTAAATCAAGCGAATGCAAGAAGGGTTTTGTTGGTCGAATGAGGTTGAGTATTTTCCTAGGACAACTTCACCATGTCCGCTAATTGCAGGAAGTACTCTGTCGACCAGATATTAAGCGTATTCTGATCTTTGATGAAAGGCATGACATCGTCCTTTCCAGAAAATTCAATTAGTTCTTTTTCTTGTTCGTCTTTTCGGCACATGCCCGGATAATGGAGATATCCATCCCGGTGATCATGTCCCAGTCAGCTCTCAGGTACTCATTCAAATAAGACCGCATGGTCTTCATCGACTGAATGTGAAGATTGGATGAAGAGACAATCAAATCGCACAAAGCTTTTTCGGGAGTCGCTGTCAGGTAGAAATACCCTTCTTCCGTCTTTTGCCGGGTCAGGCCAATCGGAAAATAAGCCTCGGGCGCCTGAATGTGTACTCGTAACGACCTGTCGCATTGTCAAACACCTTGCTCCGCTTCATGCAGGAGGACTTGAGAAGAGCCACCCGTTCCGGTATCACTCCTGCCCTGGATAATACCGTTTCATAGGAAACATAGGAGGAATGAAGAAGATGGTTCGCGACAAGTTCACGAGAATAAGTGCCCTCCCCTTCTTCAGGAAGACACAGGTAAATCTCCCGGCGAAGATTGAGAATGACGCCTTCTCTCTGCAGGAGGGATATTTTGACCATGGGAGCCTTGTACTCCTTAAGCGCAGACTTAAGGGTATGTGTATTGACAGGGACAGTCTCAAACTATTTGGACAGAAAAGAAGCCATGTGATCGAATAGAGAAAAGTTAGCGAGAATTGCAGGAAAAATCAGCTCAAAATGAAACAAGTGTGCAAAAATCGCTAAAATTGATGACGAACGTGAAGAATATTCAACGGTAACTTTGTCAATGAGAGGATAAATGCTCCCCTTGTAATCGCTCCCTCGTCGTACTGAGGTTGACAAACCAGATATTCCCAGACAGTGGATAAGAAGAAATCACTCGCAAGAACTCTTTCCGATACCTCTTTTACTGAAAATTGCTTCATTAACAACGCAACAAAGCCTCTGCCGCAGTCACGAGAGTTTGACGAATTTCCAGAGCCATTTCAGAAGAAACGTGTGTCCCCACAAAATCGGCAGCTTTGGAGGGACCTTCGTCTTCTTCCCTGCTAAAATAGGTTTCCAGACATTGAAGTGCGTCCTGTGTTGCCGTATTGCCCGATTTCTTCTCGAATGCAAACTGTTGGAAAATATTCCAGCCATCCTGATGTTTCCCATCGTAGTAACGCATGACGTAGTACAGGTCGTAGGCATCCTTGGGTTGGCGGCGATGAAGAAACGCCCGCAACTTAAGCATCAGGAAAGCTCCTGCTTCACAAACACGCAGAGGAACCTGTATGGCTTCCCCCTCTTCATCCGGAACTTCAAACATGATTTTGCGGGAGGACTCGATAGCCCGTTTAACGCCCAGCAAATTACTGGCTCTGATTCCGGCTATTTCTATCGAACTGGTGGGGTGGACGTGTTCTGTGAGAAAGTCAATAGGGATACGAATGCCATCTATATCTGCTATAAAACGTCCTCCTTCCTTCTGATCTTCCCGGTACCCCAATGCTCTCAATTTCCAATCGATAGGTGACATGTCCCCGTCTACAGCAACACTGATTCCCAAATCCACATCAAGAGTCACCGGCCTCAAGAGAGTGGTATTCATATTGCCGGAACAGATGAACCTGGGCACCAGGCCCCCTATTAAAACCATGCCATGACGATAGTTTTCCAAGGCTCCCCACAGGGAGGCAAGTACCTTTCCCGCATGATTCGTAATAACTTCGCTGTAGCTGGTATAATGATTAAATTTCATGATTCCTGCAAAAATCCGGACATTGTTCAAGGGCCTCCAGGGCTTCTTCACTCCTCAGCCCCTGTCCCTTCAAATCGATATAAATTTGCGCATCCGAAACCAGCGGGACATGACGGGAACGTTGGAGTTGACGCAGGACATCCTGATCTTCAGAATAGAACAAGAGCAGATTTCCCCCTTGTTCCACTCTTCTTCCCACCAACCCCGGAGACAATTCAGACAAATCCGGAATACGAGACACATAGGCACTACAAATGACTGGTTCCGTAAAAGAGGCGCGTTGCCAGGCTCCAACCCATTGTGTAAATCCTACCCTGGCTCCGTTCTTCTCCGCCCACTGGAGCAACATATCAGCCAGTTCGGCAATACCGATTCCTACAATGGAATACCGGACAACTCTCTGATGAGCGCGCTTTTCATGCCATATGTCCAACAACTCCCGTTCATGAAGAAGAGAAACTTGCCGATAAGGATGACGATCAATAAATTGCCTATCTTCCAGCCCCTTGATGACTTTATTCACCAAGGCTGTACTTGTTCTTGTTGATTCGGCCAAATCCTTTTGGCTCCATTTTTTGGAAACATTGAAAAGAAGAGCCCGGACAATGCGTTCGCTTTTACCGGAGAACAGGTCTTTGGCGCCTTTGTTGAATCGAAATCGTTTCAAGGGGCTTCCAGTATTGCCAAAATAAACTTTCCCTTTTTTGTAATAAAACGCTCCATTGGGATCAGCAACGGCAACATGAGCTTCCAAGGCTTTTTTAACGAACGGCCCCGCTGGAATACAGGGAAGAACGAGTAATTGATCCCTAAAGGAATCCAGATTTTGAGGCGGCATCAGCCTGTAAACCGTCGGCAGTTCAATGTATTCCTGCGGCCTCCCGGCATCATCATATTCCTCAAAATCAAGAACCACTCTGGTTGGCTCAATGGACAGTCGCGGAAAGTCCCATGTATCGTGAAGCTTTGCGAATGCCTCACGCAATTCATTTTCTGTAGAAATAAGGGATGCTTCCTGCCTTGACTCCATAGGACTTTTCTACTTGATCTGCTTTGTATGCACAACATAAATTTACTCTATATTCAAAATTCACTGCGTCAGTAAATTCTACCTATAGAGTAAATTCGAGCTCTAAAGTTTTTGAGTGAATGATTAAAAAGGGGGCAACGGCAACTATGTCAATGAGAGGATGAATGTTCCCTTTGCAAGCGCTCCCTCGTTGCCCTGAGGTCGACAAACCGGCTGCTTCCAAGGCACAGGATGCAAAGCATGCCGTTCTTTTCCCAGTTGTAGACGGTTCTGCGACAGGGGCAGGAGGAACTGTCGAACAAATCGGTTCCTTTCGGGAAAAGAGACAATTTGACAAGCTCGGTTTCTTCCATAACGTATCGGAACCCGTTGCCGAGGGCTTGCCGTGCCAATCGTTGAGACAGAGCTTTCATATCTATGTAGTTCGTCTTACCTATCCGTTTTACAGGAAGGCATCTGTCTTCAATCCAGGCATGGATAGTTCCCCAGGAGGGTGATGAGCCCGGAAAGAAAATTCCGGAGCTGGTCATGAATTGACCGATACGGCAGTATTGAGGTACTTGTATGGGAGATGCTTGTTTTGAATGCATCCCTCTGGAATTTACCCATATAGCCGAACTTCCTGACAACTATCGAACTACCGAGGAATAGATCGAATTTTATTCGTAATACGTTGATAAATAATAATCAAATATTAAGCTTCCATTTTGCTTCTTGCCTGAGGAAGGCCTCATCTTAATCTAAACCACCTATAATCATGACTACTCAAGGTCGAGCTCATTTACCTTCCCTCCAATCCGAATATTGGGAGTACTCGGAGACTGTCTCTATCGAAACGCCACAGGGAAAACAAAAGCGGGTATCTTCCGCCAGAGATCGTCTTATAAGGAGCTGGAGAGAAATCCTGGCAAACTCAAAAACAAATCCGGGGGTATCTGTGAGAAAAAATCACAGAGAAGAAACGCTTCTTAAAGAAATTAAAAAGGACCTCAGAGAAAAAGGAGGATATCTGCGTGCGTGGAGGTATTCCCCAAATGCCCCCATTCGCATGGAGATCCACACATCTTCCTTTCAATACAGGCAGGCTCTTTTCCCCAGGCAGCTCCTGACCTCAAAAATCAAGGATGCTGGTGTAGTAGATGAATACGGACGTTTTTCGGAAGAGTATCTGAACCTTTACTACTCCTTGCCTTGGGAATTGTACTGCGATGAAAGTATTAGACTCGAATCACACCCTCTGTTCGACTCAAACTGTTCTCTTGATGATGAGAAGGTATTGAGAAGCGAAGCTGTATATGCGCAATCCATCGTTAAAACACCCCGGGAATGCGAACAGTTGATACTGAAACTCCGTAGAGCTGCTGGCATGTTAAGGGCATTGCCTTTGAAAAAGGCCGCAAAGTTCCTGGAAACGCCCGTTGAAGATTTTGAAAAGAATCTCCATTGGACGCCAGAGACACATTGGGTTGGACGTTGGATATCACCTCCGCCGAAATAGCCAAAGAAGCAGACAGAATTCTTGCCATGGATACGATCCTGCCGGCAGAAAAACACGATGGAGTCAATAGCTGGCGTGCCCTCAAACTTGTTTTCATCGCACTGTGTGCGGAAAAAGGATTTAAGAATTTCACTCGCTGGGATGTACGTGAAAAATGGCTTCAATTGTTTGCGCCTCCCACCTCCTGCAAGAAAGACTCTTTTTCAATCCTGTCCATTTCTTCCGGGTTGCAGGAAGGAGGAGCCAAATGTTCATCCAATACCAAGTTGGCACAGCTTTTGACTCGTTGGGGATTCGGCTGGTTTCCGACTTCGTAAAAATGGATTTCATTTTTCGGAAAATGAACCATTGAGTTTTTAAAAGTCGGCATGCAGGAACCATGTCCTCTCTGTATCCGTTTCTCATGTACTACGGATATGGGACGTGCTCGATATTTGGCATATTCATTGTAAGTTGCTTGTGACTGAAAGTCAGGAGAGGAAATTCCATGTCCGATAGTTGATTAAATTACCCGCAGTCTGAGTAGATTCCGAAAGGATGCGGTCAGCACAGGCATCCTCCATATCGGAATCTCAATGCTGTCGAATCAAAGAATTCGTAGATAATAACGAGATTTTTTCATTAGGCTCTACACCCTCCCGGGTACTCATTTATCCATGGATCAAAGAAGGAATTCTTCCCTGCAAAAGAATAAATGAAGAAAGGGTTATACATCTGTCGGCATTGAAGACATGCTTGGAAGCGCAGGCCCTGCAGAAGGGCTTCCAATATGAATTAGGGAAAACAACCCTTGTCAAATTGTCCCTTTTTCCTTCCTTGTTCCCTCCTTCTGCCATCCCGTGCCGCAGAACAGTCTACAACTTGGAGAAAAAGGGGCTTCTATGTGTCCTGAGTATCGGGAAAAGTCGCTTTGTAGACGTTCACGCAACGGAACAGCGTTTGAAACAGCGAGGTCATCCATCCCTCTTCGGTATGGTTCGGAGATGCAGATCCATCCGGAAGCCCAAGACAAAGGCTCTCTGTGAACTAGAAAATACATACCAAACTGAGCAACCATTCCAAGCAGTCCCTTCTCACACCCCATGCACTTGGGATACCTTCTTTTGGGGATGTCCACTTCCTTCTCAAGAAAAAGCCCTGCCTGACAAAATCGTTCTAACCGTCAAGACAGCTCTGCATGGCATAACCGATCTACATGGGTTCATCAAACATCTGGAGGGCAATCCTTCAAATCATGCTTTGGGGAAGAGCCTGTTGCACAACGTTCACCAAAAAACATCCCGGGAGAATGAACTGAAATTGTCGACCAGGAAGCTCACCCTCTATTTACCGTCCCCTTATCAAGGAGGGCCTAGGCCTCGGAATACTCCTGTCAACCATTGTTCATTGCCTGGACAATTCGCACCCTTCTGGCCATTTCCTTCGTTAAGGGAGGTCCCCCCACCTCTTTCCCATGTGGAGCTTGTCGTCAGCCAGAAAGAGGAAAGTATCCTCATAACCATGTATATCTCAGTAAACCTTCTGAGAACACTAAGAAATCATCTCTGGATGATAGATGGAACCGCCGATCAACAGACGGCTCAAGAGCAGTTCTCTCGAATTTATTTTAGCAATCCCGCCATTGCCGATCAGAAATCTGCTAACTGGTTAGCAGAACCCATTACTGCTGCACAACGCACTGCTAACCTCAAAAAGATGCTGAATGCTGTGATTGATATGGAATGGGAGGACATCAAGCGAGCTTACTTCCAAACCCAACAAGAAAAATATCCTGTGGGCAGCATTTGGGACAACGGAGTAAGCGTTACTCTTGCAGGCATGGAAGTCTGCTACCATTATCTTTCCGCAGGGAATGCTCCATTCATCGTTAATCAGATGAAGCCATTTTTTGAGAAGCATTTCAAAAAGAATCGATTTAGAACACACGGAGAGCGGGCAGGCGCCATTGATTGCGGAAAGGACGATCAGGAAAGCCTCGTGTCCTGCCATGGATATCCGCGTAATGGCATGGAACTTGTTTGCTACGCCAAGACAGCTGACATCTTCAAATTTGAGCTCAGATGTAATAGAGGCGCGCTTGTTGCGGATTTTCCTGAAGGCGAATGCAAAAGACGAATGTGTAGCAGCCTGGATGACTTGTGCCGCCTCATTGATCATGCCATTAAGCATTCACGGGGACGAATAGAGGACTTGGTGAATAGTTTAAGCAAACCATTGCCTTCTGCCGATTCCATAGCCCTATGGTGGTTTTCCGTCCTTAATATGGATCGTAAGCTGCGATTATGGTCTGAAGCTCTGGATAGTGAACTCCAGCTGAGAGCAAGCCGAATCAAGGAGGAAGCCTTGAAAGCTCTCATTATGCCGGAGGGATGGCCCATCCGAAACCTTGGTGTGGAAACGGTCAATTTCATGCGAAGAATGGAGAGAAAAGGATACGTGAAAAGACATGCCGGAAGATATCATGCCTTGGTAAAAACGAATTCAAATCATGCTCCCTTAAATTGAAGGGAGGGCCACCTTGGGCACGCCTTTAACGGGTGTGCTCAAGGTGAGGCGGAAGGGGTGCTTCCGTGTTAAATCTTGCGTCGTCGAGCGGATTCTTTTTTCTTTGAGCGAAAGCGAAAAAGAAAAAAGAGAGCCAGCGAGCGGGGGGCGGAGCCGCCCCCCGCAAGATTACATCGGAAGCCTAGCTTCTGCTATAAATGAGGTATTTGATCGGAATCATCAGCCCCCTTCCTCCCTCAATTAAGGTGACGATGGTGTTATATGAAGATGAGCGGGACAAGTATCCGCCATTTCCCGGCCTCTACATGCATTGCGTGCAGAGGCCTTTATCATTAACCATCAATAATATCAATTCATCATGGCTATCAAACTCATCGCCAACTACAGCAAGCGCCTCGGCCTGCCGGGGTATTCCTCCCATCAGTTTGAAGTCTCCATCGAAACGGAGATCGGAAATACGTCAGAACTCGATTTTGCCGCAGAACGTCTCTACAGCTCGCTCCAGTCCGCTGTAGATACCCAGATCCGGCGGGTCGGATTTGTCCCTGATGCCTCCTATGGATCGGGAAGCATATCCGGTGCTCCGCTTCCTGCCATGCGTCAGGTTTCACGGCTGCCTGAGCCTCCGTCTTCGAATCCTCAGACATCTCACCCCGAAGAACCGGCGTGGAGCTGTTCGGAAAAACAGAGGCAGGTTATCCTATCGCTGGCACGTAAAAACGGGATCAACAATTCCGCACTTCATGATCTGGCCGTACTCTGCTTCGGCAAGGGAGCCTCGCAGTTGAACAAGCTGGAGGCATCTTCCCTGATCAACGAACTGATAGAAAAATCAGGAGGAATATCCCGCAAGGCTCCTTCCTTCGGAAGCTGTGCTCGACTTCAGGAGGTTGCTGCACCTGAAATGCGGTAAACATCTGCATATCCCTGTTGCCGGAGCCTTTCCATGGAGGGCTCCGGCAACGGAGTCTTGTTTTATCTGCCGTATCCAGAAATTCCTGAGCCGGGAAGTTTTCCGGCTCTAATCACCAAAACACTTCTTTTCAAAGCAAGCTCTTGTTCAGTAGTAGATATCTTCGGTTCCCAAAAATCACATCATATTGTGATTTTACCAGAAAACAGAGTAGACAGAACATTCAAAACATGATATTTCACATTGTATTGTGAATTTGAGTGATATCGGAACATACATTCGAGAACGACGCCGGATACTGGGCATTACCCTGAAGGATTTGTCCGAACTTTCCGGCATAGGGATCAATACGCTCAATAAAATCGAACTTGGGCAGGCCAACCCGACATTCAGAATCCTGATGGAACTATTCGATGTACTGGGACTGGAAATGTCGTTGAGCCCCAAAAGAACCGATGTGATGAAAGGGCCTGAATCATGAGAAACGCCCTTGTATTGTTGCGGAATATCCCTGCCGGAACGTTGACAGAAGAATCCCCTTCCAGCTATGTATTCCGGTATCTGGATTCCTACCTGATGAGAGAAGAGCTTCCTCCCATCAGCCTGACAATGCCTAAAACCTCCGAAGAGTACCGTTCCCCCCATCTATTTCCCGTTTTCTTCAACATGCTCTCGGAAGGCGTCAACAAGGAAATTCAGTGCCGTCATTTCCATCTGGATGAAAAGGATCATTTCGGGCTGCTCCTTGCAACAGGTCATGATGATACGATTGGAGCATTAACAGTACAGCCTTATACCAACGATGAACATTGACCGTTGCCCCTCGACGCTGGTTCCCGGATTCACCTCCTACAGCCCGGCCGGATTGCGGAAACTGTTCGACGGTAAAAAAGTGTCTCCGATTCTTCCTTATGACGCCCCCGATATTCATGGAGAGCCGGAAGAGTTTCTGAAAAACCGCGAGCATATTTCCATCTCAGGGGTTCAGGAAAAACTCTCTGTTCTTGTTGACCAGGGAACAATCCGTCTGACCAAGTCGGGAGAACAGGGAACGCATCTTCTGAAGCCCATCTCATCACGCCTCGCCCGGGCTTCCGACATGCCGGCCAACGAACACGTGACCATGCAAATTGCCGCTCAGCTATTCGGAATTTCAACGGCTCCCAACGGACTATGCTTTTTTCAGACCGGAGAACCAGCCTATATCACCCGGCGATTTGACATTACTCAGAAGGGCGGTAAACTACGCAAGGAAGACTTCGCCTCACTGGCCGGGAAAACATCCGCCCAGGGCGGTTCCAACTTCAAATATGATTACTCCTACCTGGAAATGGGAGAGCTCATCCAGCGTTACGTCCCCGCGTGGAAAATTGAAATGGAACGCTTCTTCCGTCTGGTGTTGTTCAATTATCTGTTTTCGAACGGCGACGCGCATTTGAAGAATTTTTCCGTACTGGAAACTCCTCAGGGAGATATGACCTTGTCCCCCGCGTACGATCTGCTCAACACAAGCCTGCACATTCAGGACAGCGATTTCGCCCTGTCCGGCGGCTTGTTTCGAGGCGCATCGACGCACACGAATCTCAACCTGTTTGAAGAGTTCGGACGGCAACTGGGGATGCAGGACAAACGCATTAGGACAGTCATCGACCATTTGATGAAATCCAGAGAAGAAGTAGAGACCCTAGTGAAGTGCTCATTCCTCTCTCCCCCGGCCAAACGAGCCTACATGCTCTCCTACAGAACGCGCTACAATACCCTTCGATGAAATTTACCTGCCATTTCCTTGCCCCCTATCATGAAATGAAACTTGTAGAGAACAGATTGCAGGGAAAGGTTTGAAAGCAATTCCGTACCGAGTAAGTTCCGAACAAGCTCAATACAAGTATCGGACAAGTTCAGGAGAACAGTCCCGACATCCTTCCATTCACTCAGACGATTGGCGGTAGGCAGCAATTCTTGCCGGCTGCCCGTTATATAGACTTGAAGACAGGCATTTAGCTTCTGTCTTCATCCCTCAACACCCGTTTCCCATTCGCAGGGGAGCGGGTGTTTTCGTTTCAACCCATATTTCATCATCAATATGTATCCTATCATCGCATTGCCTCATTGTCCGGCGACAGCCCGGCACATCCTGCCTTTGGAAGATACCAGACAGGCAGCTCACCTCCAGCGGAGAAACATCATGCCGGAACCGGCAACGGCTCCAGTAGTTCCTCCGACTGTATTCCGTAAGGGGCTTCTCCTCCATTGCGGGGCTGAAGTCATCGACAGGAGAACTCTGTCCCGTGTGGAAACCCCGTCCTGTACGGAATCGTGGTTCCCGATTCCCCACGACTTCCTTCTGAAGGAAGTGGAATCCCAGCTCACCGCCCACGGCTTCGGGATCGGGGAAACCACCCATGCCCTCAGCCATGAAGGAAAGCGGTATTTCGGAGTTCTCCAAATCCTGCGTCCTGACGATGGCCCCGACGACTACTCGTGGATTGTCGGCATACGCAATTCCCATGACAAGACCTTCCCGGCCTCCCTGGTCATGGGAACGCGCGTCTTCGTCTGCGACAACCTTGCCTTCACCGGAGAAGTGAAACTCTCCCGGAAGCATACGAGGTTCGCCGTGCGGGATCTGCGCTTCATGACCTCCCGCGCCGTCGGAAGGCTGGGAGAGCAATTCCACCGCGAAGACGAACGGATCGCCGCCTACAAAAGACAGAGACTGACCGACAAGGCGGCTCATGATCTTCTGATCCGGGCGGTCGACTGCCGGGCCATCATGCCGACCGTTCTGCCGGAAGTCATCAGGTACTGGCGAGAGCCGCTTCATGAGGAATTCCGGCCCCGCACCGTCTGGAGCCTGTTCAACGCCTTCACGGAGCAGTTCAAGGCCGTCAACCCGCATGTGGCTGCCAAACGGAGCCAGGCTCTGCACGGCCTGTGCGATTCCGTCTGCGGCCTGATCGCCTGAGTGTAATAAAAAAAGATAACAGGAAAGGAAACATCTCATGAATCCATCCTGCTCATTGACGGGAGCGCAAGCCGCCGTCCTGATCCTCACACAATCCGTATCCGGACAAACGAGCGATGAGCTGATCGCCTCCTTCCACCCGGAAGAACGGGGACGGGTCAGGCAAATCATTCGCCTGCTGGAACACCGTGGACTGCTCATCCGCCAAACGGAGGAAGACGATCTCTTCGTCTTCCCCCGCACCTGGCATCCCACCTGGGACGGGAGAATAGCCCTGTTGAAGTGGGCCGCCTACCTGGGCAACATCCGGCTGGCCGGCAGGAATACTCGGGCATCAACCGGTTCCCGGACAGTCATCGAACAGGAAGACCATCATCACTCTACATCCGTATGCTGACCTTTCTTCTCGTGACTGTGGCAGGCTGGTTCCTGTTCCCGTGGCTGTTCGCACTCCTCAAATGGGGAATCGTGCTGGCCTTCGGCTTGATAATGGCAGGGCTGCTTCTGTGGTTCTACCTTTGTTGAAGAAACATCCATCCAGATACCGGAACCATGTACCACATCGTCAAATACAAGAGCACGCGCTACTGGGCGGTTCTCCATCACAATGGGAAACTGCTCGCCGTCGTTGTGTACAAAAAAGGCGCTGAGGCCATTGTCCAGGCTTTGGAGCAAATCCTCATCGACGCCGTCACCCACTCACAAACGCCATGCCCATGATTAAAATCATCCTGTTCGAGCTCACCCGCATCCTGCTGGGCTATGCTTCGGACAAGGTTGGCGAGTTCATCCGGAACAAGCAGAGGAATGGTTCTCATCCTCCTTCCTTTTATGAGGAAGAAGAGGAAGATCCCTGGTCTCAACATCCACCCCGCTGATCCCATGATCCTCGCTCAGTTGTTACAAGCCATTTACAATCTCATCGCCCGACGATGAGATATGCCTTCCAAGACGAATTGTCTGAGGAAGGCGCTCAAGAGGCAGTCCAATCGACTCCTCTTTTTTAGCTGTCACATCTACATTTCTTCCTCATCAGAGAAGAAGGAAGGAGTCAGTTCCAGAAGTTGGTAGCGATTCTTTTTGACTCCCAGATTGTATTCCACGAGAAGAGAAACCAGTTGATCTCCATCAATCAAGTCAATAGGAGTATGGGAAGAGGAGCGGGTTGCTTCATCCCTGGCTCCTTTGGAGAAACTGGAAGTCGTCACGATCAAGCCTCGTTCATCCGTTCCCAGACTGCCGCGAAGTTGTTGAACGACAGGAGACTGAACATTGGCTTTCCATCATTTGGCTTGTACCGCCAACTTGATATGAATGACATCATGTACCGTCATAATGCCTCGCACATCAACGCCTCCATCTCCGCCGTAGGGAGTCCTGCTCACTTCGGAAAATCCCATTTTACTCAACAGAGTAGTGATTAATTCCTCAAAGTCCTGCGGATTTAATTGCATCATCCGTTCCATCAGGACTTTTCTTTGTTTGTCGTTGAACGAATCAATGTGACGTTCCAAACCGGTTGATTTCCAGATGGTCAGCCCAACCATTCCATTGCCCAACTTTTCGAAGCGCGGGATTTTCCCTTGCTTTTCCCTCCTCTGGATTTCTGTCAGGATTTGCGCGTACATGCTGGCCTCGGGAGTCAGCCCTTCCGTCTTGAGCCACCCCAACTCCAGGGCTTTGCTGGTAATATCCCTGTAGTGCATGGGGGCATTCCCGGAAAAGTGAAGGAGGACTTTTTCCGCACAGTCCGAAAAAGAATAAGAACCTGCTGACTTTTCCGGTTGTTTCCTTTTAACCGCCTTTCCTGCCTTTTCCCCTGAGTCCGACAATTCGATTTTCACGTTCGGGTTAAGCGCAAAGAGCCCTTCTGCCGCCTTGATGAACCGGGATTGATTTCCATGCTTTTTGATATCCTCATAGATACGCGCTCCGACTGTAGCGTCGGGAGTCTTTCCTTGAGATTGCCACATTCCCCACTGGATGAGTGCAGCGGCAAGTTCTTTAGGACGCATGGGAGATGCAGATTCTTGCAGAAGTAAATAGACGGAATCAAGAAGGCTCATAGTTGGAATCAAATCGTCTGGTATTTGCTGCTGCTGGAATGATGAATCTTCCTCTATTTATTCTGAAAATCATTGTACAATCTGTTGTTGCAATGCAGCTACCGATGATACGGGGCCTATAAATTCGGCTGGCGGGCAGGGAGTGCCGGGATTGTTCGCGAGGCATTCATTAAAATGCTTGCGCCCGCAAAGGATCTTCCGAGACTGCTTTTCATCAGGCAGTTCAAACAAAGAATCCACCCCTTTGGTTTCCACGACAAAATAGAGGTGTTCTTCACCATCCTTTTCATAGACGAGAGCCCAGTCCGGATTGTATGAACCCAGAGGGGTGGGGATCGTAAACCATCCGGGCAGCTTGACATAGCATTTTACGTTTTCACATGCGTCGGCGTTCTCGACAAAACGGCGTTCCACTTCGGAATCGCACACGACATAATCAGTCAGGCATTTATCTGTTTCTGCCGTTTTGATCACATCCGAGGCGTAACTTTGTATTTCGGTATCCAGTAACTCCTGAGCCCAGTAGGTCGTCCCTATGGTTACAGGTTTATAGGAAACGCCATCGATCAAAAATTTGGAAAGTCCTTTGTCTATGACCTTCTGGAATATATTCAAAAACTGCCGGGCATTGACGCGGACTGCCTTCAAGTTTTCCAGAGAGGTCAGTATCTGTACCAGAGTGCGGCGGGTTAATTGGGTGCGTTCCTGCAGTTCTGTCAGCAAATCAGGGACAGGCGTTCTGGACGTGTCTACCGCACCCATGTCCCTCTGTTTTTCGTTTGCACCCGTTATGCCTCCGGCTCCTACGATAACTTCCGTTTTGGTCAATGTAATCAGAGGTGCCCGTACCTGAGACAATTCTTCATCCAGAATTGGAACGACGTAGGAGACAAGAGCTTGAGAATCAAATTTCACTCTGTAGGTCGTCTTTTGCCGGATGCGGTCCCAGAGTTCCGTAAACTGGGGACTATCCAGTACTTTTTTCCGGGTTTTTACCTTTTGTGGTTCGTTGGCATTTTTGATCTGGAGCGACTTCGCAAGAGAAGTCAGGCGGGATTCGATGGCGTCTTTCGCCGCAGCATAGACCTCCGGAACAGAAAAAGTCCCGTTTTTCAACTGCTGCCTGAGCTCATCTGTTGCCTTGCCGCGGGAGTCAATCAATCCGCATTCGGTCAAATAGATAATCAGAGACTCCGCCTGAGTCTGCCCTAAACGAACAATCTCTCCGGCGCTATCCCGGTACGTAATAGCCCCCAGTTTTTCCTTGGTTACTAGGCCGAATTGCAAGCCTTCCTGTTCGTATTCTTTCTGTAAGGCTGCGGCAAACTTATTAAACTCCTCTTTGCCGATGACGGTCAGCCGGTTAATTCCGGTATCCCGAACGCGTTCCCCCTTCTGATTCACGCAAATGCGCAGTCCTCGCCCGATAGCCTGGCGGCGCGTCAGCAATCTCTGCATGTCACGTAGAACACATATCTGAAAGACATTGGGGTTGTCCCATCCTTCTTTCAGGGCCGAGTGGGAAAAAATAAATTTGAGCGGCTCGTCCAGGCTGAGCAGACGTTCCTTGTCTCGCATGATGAGCTCATAAGCACGAGCGGACGCTTCCCTGCCGGCGGCTGTTTTATCCGCAGTATCTTCCCACCTGTCAGATGTTTCCCCCTTTTTCCGTTTGGTGATGGAGAAGTACCCGTTGTGAACAGCTGATGCTTCCGGAGGGTGTGGATCATAGAGGCTGGCATATTTTGCCAGCCGGGACAGTCTGGCATATTCTTCTTCAAAAATACGGGCGCATAAGCCGTCCCTGTGGATACCGTCGGAACTGTAATCCGCTACATGCTCCAGGAAGAACAGGCTGAGGACCTTGATTCCCAGCGGGCGCAGTCTTACTTCCTTTTCCAGATGTTCCATGATCGTCGCCTTGATCATGGCTCTCAGAAGGTCATCCTGATAGTCGACTCCTGCCGAAGAACCAATATAAAGAGGTTCGTCCAGAGTTGATATTGCTACACAGTCTTCATAGATGTTTTGCACCATGGCGGAGCCATACATATCCAGCCCAGTCTGCAGAGACAGCATGTCCCCTGTTCTCAGTTTGATAGTTGAAGGGGCATAGTCGCCATTCTTCTTTCGCTCCATGACATCCATTTGAGCATAGGGGGAGCCCTTGGACTCGCCTGTTTTCAGCAGCTTCATGTAGGGAGAAGCGCTTTGCGTTTTCAAGGAGGCATCGGCCACCTCAATCGTCTTGACCAGTTTTTGTTCGGAGGCGTCGACGGCATTCAGACTGTAAACAGGATGATGGTATTGCTTGTGCGTCGCCGAATAGCGCAATGTACACAGAGGCGAGAGGTTCTTGATGCCTCTTTCCTCACCCGCGGCTCCTATGTTTTGGGGTTCATCAATAATGACAATGGGGCGGCAGCCACGTATGAATGTAATGGGACTTAGCCCTCCTGTTTTTTCGTTAGGTTCATGGATGACCCTCCGGGCTTTCTTGCCTTTTTTTTTCGCTGTGTCGCTAAAGGAAGGCTCCGCAATATCGGTAATGGATTGAATGGTGCAAACCATGATTTCAATCTTGGAGGAGGTCGCATAACTGCGCACATTTTCCAGATTGGAAGAATCATACAGAAAGTAATGCATTGGCGCTCCGCTGTAGAGGCTGCGGAAGTGCTCCTTCATCAGATCAATGGACTTGAATACGCCCTCTTTGATCGCAATGGACGGCACGACGATAACGAACTTGGTAAAGCCATATCGCTTGTTCAGCTCAAAAATGGTGCGCAGATACACGTATGTTTTGCCTGTTCCCGTCTCCATTTCTACGGTGAAATCTAGTTCTCCGAGGCTCTCTGATGAGGGAAGTCCATTTCTTTCCTGAACCTGATGGAGGTTGTCCAGCAGTTCGCTCTCCACCAGGCACAGGCGGTTGCCAATCCCTTCTTCCTGCCCTATGGAACTGAGATACCCTTGCTGGATCATCTGTCCCCGGGAGGAATCCCATATTTGGGGTTCCAGGGAAAGGCCTCCGCACACGGTAAAGGCAGACTGGGACGTGCTCTCTTGTCCCTTGAACAAATCGCAGACGGCATCTATCGCCTCAAGCTGGTAGTCCAGATGGGACTCAAAATGTAATTTGACGTTCATAACGAGGCTCGGGATTCCAATTACAGCGCCTTGACGGAAGGAATGCCGTGCTGTTCCAGTATTTTGGCGAAATTCAATTTGTCGGCATCTGACCGGAACGCCTCGTCTATCACAAAAACGGCACACTGGGTATTGTCCGGAGATTCCTCATTTTTCCACTGGACAATCCCCAGCGCAAGGGATTCTATTTGATCGGAGGGAATTACTGTCTCCATACAGGCGTAATATTGTCCGTGACCAAGACTGTAAACGCGCTTCCCTCCCAACTCCCTGATTCGGGCATCTTCCGTCAACTCAATACCCTGCTTTAGAAGAATCTCATATAACAGGTCTTCCTGAGTCCTTCCGGGCAGAAGATGTTTTTCATGGGAGCCTAGCGCCAGTTCAAGATTATCGGCGTCCGGATTCCAGACTCGAAGGTTGGAACTATCCAACTTGTACACACGAAACCCTATATCCAAGTGCTGCCCTTGTAGGCCAGCTTCTTCTTTGATTTTTTTGCCAGCACGGCGTATACGTTCTTGAGCGATGTCACAGATATTTTTATATCCTTCTTGGGATGCAGTACTATTTTCCAAACATGGCTCAGGTAATTGAACCATAATAAATTTTCTTTTCCCTCCATCAGCCATATTCATATTAATGACCGCATGAGCTGTTGTTGAAGATCCCGAGAAAAAGTCCAATATAATATCATTTTCTCTGCAAGAATGTTCTATCATTCTCCGTATTAGTAAGGAAGGTTTAGGTGTATCAAATATTTTTGAGCCAAAAATATTCTTTATTTCTGCATTGGCTTGATCAGTATGTCCAGCAAACTCATAAGACCAAAAATTTATAGGGGTCATTCCTTGTCTTACTTCAGATAAAAATGTCTTTATATCAGGCACTAATTTATCTTTATTTGTTCCCCACCATAATCTTTTTTCGGACAAAAGTTCTTCAAATTTCTTTTTTTCATATCTCCAAGCCTTATTTGTAGGGTTTGCTACACTTTGTGTATAGGGATTAACGATAGGATAACATAAATTAGGACGTTTTTCTGGAGATACTTGATTAAGAAAAGGGGTCGCTTTCCATGGTCCTCTAGGATCGTTATCAGGATTCGAAAACCTTGAATTGGCAACATCGTCTCTTTCAAGTAAATTTACCTGAAATTCATCTTTCCCATAAACCACAATATGATCAATGACTGTTGTGAAATTATCTGTGTTATTGCTTCTTGTGTATCTTTTTTGCCATGATATGTTTGAAATGAAATTAACTTCACCAAATATTTCATTACAAATAGAAAGAATATTAGAAAGCTCATGATCATCTATTGAAATAAAAATAACACCATCATCTCTCAATAGATCCTTTGCAAGGATTAATCGAGGATACATCATATTCAACCAATCCGTATGATATCGCCCGCTTGTTTCTGCATTGGCTTTGAACACGCCCAATTGCCCGGTCAGTTTTTTGTATTCTTCAATACCATTCTGATAGTTATCAGGATACACAAATTCCTTCCCCGTATTGTAAGGCGGATCAATATAAATCATTTTGACCTTTCCCGCATATGACTTACGGAGAAGTTTGAGCACTTCCAGATTGTCCCCTTCCAGATACAGGTTTTTGGTTGTATCCCAGTCAACGCTTTCCTCTTTGCAGGGACGGAGCGTCCCCAGAGAAGGAGTTGTCGCCGCCCGGCGCGCCTGAGCCTTGCCTTTCCATTGCAAACCAAAGAGTTCGTCGTCCTTCGCCACATCGTCGCCCAACATCTGACGCAAGGCGTCAAAGTCAACTTTCCCTTCCCGAACGACAGAGGGGAAAAGCGATGCAAGGGCATTCACATGATCCGCAACGGGTGATTCGGATTGGGCTTCAGGAGAGGAAGATGTGAGTTTCTCGTAAGACATGGTATATAATGTGCTCTTGCCTTACGCTAACACAGGATAATCATTCGGGGAAAGCCCGAAATGGCAATGATGCAGCTAATGAGAGTATTTGTTCCCTTACATCAAAGCGTTTGTTGCCCAGCGTGACGCGATGGTTGGGCTGCCGTTCCTTGTTGAGCCGGGAATTCAAAGACTTCCATTCTTCGAAAAGTGTGGAAAGAGAACCCCAGGCCCGGGTCCCCGCTTCAATAGTGTCGGGGAGAAAAAATGGCTGTGGGTTTCCCATGAGCTCTGTCCACGGAAGGGAATGAATCATAAGCCCGTACAAGGATCGTATCCAGCGAATGTACAAATCGCGCAAGTTTGCTGTATGAGAAAACGAAGGATTCAGGGCTGCCTTAAAAGCCGGGACAAGTTCAAAGCTTCGGACTTTTGTGATGGAGTTTTCCCATACTTCCTTGCCTTTTTCCGCGCGGTTGTGCCGCAGGGGCACGGCAGATAAAAAATACGCAGGACCATGTGCCAGCCACAGAAACAGGGGATAGGGAATGGAACGATGAAACATCTCCTGAAGCCGGACGATGCCCGAAGAATTCGCTTTCTCCGACAATTCTGCATGGATGACGAGGAGTTCGTTATAAGAGCACTGTTCATTTTTATAAGCAGGAATCCCCACATTATCCGGCCGAAGAGACAGAACCCATGCCGAACGTATATTTTTATGAATCAGCGTTACATCCCCTTTCCCGGCGGGCATGCTTGCCAGCATGCTTGTTTTGGGCAGAGAAGTGCGTCCGTTCAGCGCGTCCTCAGGCAGCCAGTCGAATTCATGGAACTGTACAGGGGTCATGAGCGTGTGAGAGCCAGCATGGCGAGCACTTCGAAATCATCAATACCCTTGGCGGCCGCGCCTTTGCCCAGAGCAGTGCCTCCAGGGGTGAAAATACTTGCCGCCCTGGATTCGTTTTCCCTTCCCGTTACCGCATTGACGGCTGAAGCCAGCAGGCGGGTATAACGGCTCATGTCGGCACCATTTTTTGTTTTGGCGTGAAATTGTCTTACATGGGGCAGCGCCACTTCTTCATGTCCCCATACCGTTTTTTTCAGTAGATCCAGACAGACTTTCACATGCTTGTAATCTCCATTAACCGTACCGTCTTCTGCTACGTGGACAAGATAATAGGGGGCCAGGGGATAATCGGCGGATGCCGGAGCATTGGAATGGGAGCGCAGGCAGAAAAAGGCTCCGGCCTGAATGTCCGTATTCGATACATCAAGTGTGGCCATGAAATAGGAGGGCAATTGTTCGATAAGACCGGGATGCAGTTTGTCAAAGGCCGTTAAATCAGCCCGATAAGGCTCCATACTCAAATCCGTAATAGAAAGCCCTCCATCAACATCTTCCAGATCCACGACTTCTTTCTGGAGGCGTTCCAGCTGTTTGAGTCTGTAGGCAAGAGCCTGTTTTTCTCCACGGGCGGCAATGATGTTTTCATCTCCGGTTGCGGCAATATCCAGGAGAACCATTCTTCCTCGCACCCGGCTTTCCAAATTAATGTATTCATTCAGATTGTGCGTGGGCCAGAAATTGATCAGCTGAATGCACTTATTGGCACTGCCCAGACGATCGATACGTCCGAACCGTTGAATAATGCGCACGGGGTTCCAATGGATATCGTAGTTGACCAGATAATCGCAATCCTGAAGATTCTGGCCTTCCGAAATGCAATCAGTCGCAATGAGAATATCTATTTCCCGTCCCTGGGATATTTCAAGAGGGCATTCTTTCGAGCGGGGGGAGAAATGGGACAGAATGCCGTCCTGAGAAGAACGGACCCCATCCAGATTGGATGTGTTTTTCCTGGCTCCTGTCACCACGGCGGAATACACGCCGAATGTTTCTTTTGCCCAGGGAGCCAGTTCCTTGTACAGGTACTCGGCCGTATCGGCAAAGGCAGTGAAGACAATCAGCTTATGGTTGCCTTCATTGATAGGGGTTTCCATTTTAGCCTCGATGAGCTTTTTTAGCTCGGCCAGCTTGCAATCCTGCTGGACTCCTACGCGCGCCGCTTTTTCCGCCAATGCAGAAAGGACGGCGATGTCTTGCTCGAGATCGGAAATCCAACGCCGCATATCTACATCTTCCAGGCGTACTTCCACAGTGCCTCTTTGAATGGTATCCTCCAAATCTTCATCTTCCTCGTCTTCATAACATTCTGTCTGAAGTTGTGATTCAGAATGCCGTTCCAGCTTGTCAAGCAGATCGCGGCATGTTTTTAACTGTTTGTTTACAGTAAAGCGGAACGCGGCAATGGAACTTTCCATGCGTTTCAAAAGATTGACTCGTATGAGATTTGAAACGCTCCAGTCGCGGTCTATTTGCCTGAATTCTCCTTTGATAGTCGTCTGAGTATAGCGTTCCATGTACTCGTCCAGTTTTTCGGGCAAAACATAGGAAAGAGGATTATAGGCAGCCATATGCAGACGGACAATGTCGTTATTGACTTTCTTGATGGTGGGGAACAGAGACTCGTCCGCAATATTCGGGTAGAAGTTGACAGGTTCCAGTCGTTGGGGGAAGCCGCCGATGGAGTCGTCGCCATCTTTATAATAGCGTTCTATATGTTTTCGGGAGCGGGCAATCGTCAAGATATCGAGAAGCTGGAAATAATCCTGTCCCAGCAGGGAAAGCAGGCGAGATGTCGTTCTTTCCTCTTCCGGCAGGTCAAGCCATCGGACGAAGCGCTGCTGGGCATTTCTGGTGGTTGTCTCAATACTTGGAATGCCATAATGGGCAAATGCGTCGTCCCGGTCTCCGGAAATAAAAGCAATCTGATTTTTCAAATCCGCCACACGGTTGTTGACGGGAGTTGCCGACAACATAAGAACCTTGGTAGGCACACCGGCTTGGATGATTTGCTTCATCAGCAAACTGTACCTTGAACCACTCTGTGATATGTGGGTGGGGCGGTTGCGGAAATTGTGCGATTCATCAATAACGACGAGGTCATACATACCCCAATTGAAATGAGCCAGGTCTACTGTGCCGCTGCGGCCATTCTTCCGGTTGAGGTCTGTATGGTGCAAAATCGTGTAGTTCAACCTGTCCTTGACGAGCACATTGCGTTTATCACCCAATTCTGTAAATATGCTCCAGTTGTCTCTCAAGCGTTTTGGGCAGAGAACCAGAACATTGGCTCCTCTTAAGAGAAAATATTTGATGACCGCCAGAGCTTCGAATGTTTTTCCCAAGCCTACACTGTCAGCCAGGATGCAGCCGTTGTGCTTCATCAGCTTGGCTATAACGGCGCGAACTCCGTCTCTTTGGAAGGAATAGAGTTTATTCCAAACACAAGAATCGTAAATGCCGGTTTCTGGTTTAATGTAATCGTCCGGATTTTCCGTGGACTGCAGCAACGCATGGCATGCTTTGTAGTAGAACCATGTAGGAGGATGAGGGTCTGCCAGAAAGTGCAGTTGGCGCTGAAAGTTAGATATGGTCGTATCTATGTTGGCGTTCCAGTAATCCTTGAATTGAGCGGAGAACATTTCTACCTGAGGTCCATACATGGGCGCAGTGCTGCCCAGTGTCGTTGCCGGAGTGAGTCCCAATCCGTCTGTCGTTAAAGCACAATTTCCCAGAATGCCATAATTTGCCTCTTCTCCATGATGGTAAATGTACATCGACATGGTCAATGGCTTTTGGCTGAATCGAATTTGATTGCTCGGCCTCTCTATCCATTTAAGGCATTCGGACGCCCAGAGAGGAACTGTCAATTGATTCAAAAAGGGCCGATCCTGTTGGGAATTCAAGATTTCCCAATCATTGAGAACTGTTTCAGGCAGAAGCAGGTTCCATGAAGCTTGCCGTATTTCAAGGGGCAACATCTGAAATGCCGAGAGACTGAAAGAAGTCGACATTGCATCTACCCGCGTTACTCCCTGATTTTGAAGTTGTTTGAAAACATCCCTCGACGTGTCCCCATTTTTAAAGTTTACCTGAAGCATGAAACATCTTAAGTCTAAATTATTTTTCGTTGCATTTCAAGCATTCGTATAGAGGCTTACTCATTGTGTGAGCTTGATTTTCAAAATAGGCTGCATAGTCACTTCGAGATTCCCGTCTTCTCTGAAATTTTCGGATTGCGGGGAGTTCCGTCCGGATAAGAGGTTTTGTAAATACCGAATTCCTGTGCCTTTTTCTCCAGAGCGTGAGTGACGTTGCTGGAAGCGGCGTTGATGCGGAGGCGGCTTTCACTGATGTAGGAAGGATTGTGGAGGGGATGGGGGAATATCCTTGGCAGGAGCTGCGGGGATGACGGCGGGAGAACATCGTCGGAACAGGAACCGGGATGATTCTGCTTCCAGCTCCGGAACCATGCGGGTGAAGTCAGATGTTTATATTGCTGGGCAAGACCTTTTCCCTTGATGGCATACACGCGTTCCGCCGCCAGCAGGGTCATGTTGTCAAACTGTTGCTGCTTGCGCCATGCCTGTCTGATTTGTTCCAGATCTTCAGCGTTTCTGGCGGCGTTGATGGTTTCCAGCATCTTCCGGACGGAAGTTTCCTTCTTGTTGGCCAGATTGAGGAACATGCGGCTATAATAATCATGAAATTCCCGGGATTCCCGGTTGAATGCCGCGATTTCCGGATTTTGAAGCAGTTCTTCGACAAGAAGATCTTCAGGAGTTTTCCTGATCTCTTGCGTCAAAACGCCTGTCTCATAAAGTCCCCAGGTAAGCGTTCCCCCTGTGACGAGCATCACGGCGGCTATTGTCACAATTCTGCTCCGGAGTCTTCGCCTCCGATCGCTGCGAAGGGCATGATTCATCCCGGTCAGCCACGCTTCTGGAGAAAGAGACCGTTCCTCCCTCTTCAGGGAGAGGTTTTGAACAAGAAGACAGCTTACGCATCTCAGGGATTTCTCTTTTTGGGCCAGTGATACCAATAACTCTCCCGCATGTGCTTCACCGACCTTTCCGGACATGGTGTTCCAGGGATAGGAGGTCATCAGTTCATAAAAGCACGCTGCCAGGGAGTATTGATCCGCCCGGATGTCGGGTACGGCGTTTTCCGTGAACAATTCCGGAGCCGAGTATGCGGAATGAGCCAGGATATTGACTGTGCCATGAGGAGGGCGCAGAGAAGCGGTGCCGAAATCGGCCAGAACGGGCTGGCCTTTCCCGGTAAAGAGGATATTGCCCGGCTTGATATCCAGATGGACGATGTGATGTTGATTCAGACAATCGAGGGCCGAAACCAGAGTCTGAAGCCATGAGATGATGGTGCGTGGAGGAATGCGTTTGTCTGAGTGGATGACCTCCCGCAGGGTTCCGCCCTCAAGAAGAGGCATCACATAAAAACAGGTGGTGGGCGAAAGGCTGAATACCCGATGAATCCTGATGATGGAGGGGTGCTCCAGAGAAGCGATCAAGCGGGCTTCTCTGATGAACTGGTCAACAGAATCGGTAAAGGTATGAGCTACTTCTTCGTTCAGCGGAACCAGAAGGTGAGTCTCTGAATCTCTGCGACAAAGCCCCTGGGGATAATGTTCCTTGAGGACGACCTTTCTGTCCAGCGTTCTGTCATGGGCCAGATACGCGATACCGTTCGCCCCGTGGCCGAGGACGCGCTCAATGGCGTAAGGACCAACTTTTTGACCGGGAGGAAGGAAAACGGGGGCTTCATGCATGGCGGATGAATGATTCGATCATGCCCCGGCAGTACGGAAAAAATCAATCCTTGTCTTTCGAAAATTCCTCGCGTTCGATTTCATCGACCAGGGAAGGAGAGGCGGGAGTCCCTTCGCGAACAATCTCATTGATTTTTGTCGCCAGAAAATCGGTCAGCGTCATCTTGCTGTCGAGGGCCTTGCGCTCCAGAGCCGCCTGGACATCCGGCGGCAGTTGAAGGATCACGCGGGACTCCGTTTCCACCTTCACGGACGGAAGAGTCACGGGCATCTCCGTCATCAGGGAACGGATGATGTGTTCCTTGACCTCCGGAATCTTTTTCTTGGCCATCCAGTTGTAGACGGTCACTTCACTGACGAAGCATTGCTCAGCCAACCACTTGTAGTCCAGCCCACGAGCCTTGAGCCAACGCTTGACGTCGGCTTTCAACTCCATCTGCGGTTTGGAATCTGAACTCATATTCGTGATACTAGCTTTTCCGCTATTGCGCGTCAATTCCCAAGAGGCGAATGCCGGAAAAACCATCGTTAGAAGAAGGTGAATGAGTGATAACAAAGCTCTCTGAAAAATATCTATTTTTCCATAATAGCTATAATACTATTTGACAAAATGGGGTGGATAGATATAAAAAATATCCGTATGGCGAATATGCAGTGCGATATCACCGAGCTAATCGAGAAGCTAAGCGATGAAGCCAGATTGTATCTTCTGAAACGAATGGCCTCCCGTAACCTTTCCCTTCGGCAGGTTCTTCTGGAGATTGTCATCGGGATAAGCAGAGAGGCTGCGTCCGGCTCGAAAGAACAAGAAACCGCATGTTCCGCCTGTTTCATTCCTCATTTAACCTCTCACCCAAAAGCCCTCCACCAATGAAAACATTTTGCGTCTCCCTCATGGCTTTGATAGCCGCTTTCCTCTGTGTTCCGGCAGCCCATGCAAGTCTGTCATCCCCGGATGCTTCCCCGTCTGCCAACGACTACACCGCATGCCGACAAAGAGATGGAGTCAAAGTTTGCCCCGCCTGCAACGGCAGCGGCAAGTTCGGCAACACCACCTGCCTCCACTGCGGAGGCAAAGGCATTGTCCGCACAAACGGGCAAAGACTGTAAGCCATCCCCCCCCGATTCTAATTTCTCCTCGTAGTCAGAGAAGAACCGCACATTGAAAACGAGGGACAGGAGCAACATGACTACGAAAATAGAATATTCTGAAATATGTTACGACAAGATTATTCTACATAATTCCGAATTCTTTCATCAACATACCAACCATCATTACAGCTATGACATTGGATCAAATTACCGTCAATATGGACATAATCATTCGTGATGAAATATCAGAAATCCTTTCTACCAAACCTGAAGATCAGCGATATTTGAACTATCTTGACATGAGGCAAGTCTGCTCAACAATAAAGAGGTATTGTTGCGATTCAATTGGAGAAATACCTCAAGAAGTGGAAATGGCTTGTTGTTTTGCAGAAGCTGTATTGGCGCCGGATAAAAAAGAAAAAAAGAAATTGATCAAGCAAGCCGCTTCTCTCGCTTCCGGAACTGGAGGGGTGACTTGTATTGTGCTAGGAATAGGGGCCGCTCTGGGGTGGGGCTCAGGCGTTCTTGCGGCTATGACAGTCTTTTTTGCAGGTACATCCGTGACCATCCCTGTAATCGCCATCACTGGCGGATTAGCGCTTTCTGTTATTGCCGGATATTTTATGTTTCATGACGATGCGCCAACTCTGTCGAATAAGGCAATCAAGGCTTTGAGTAAAGGTGTAGAACAAGGATTGTCCGTGTACTGGGAAAGACGCAGCATAAACTTAACTAAATAACTTGCCGGGATATTTTTATGGCAGATGTTGTTACGTCTTCCTTTCTATGCTCATTGCTGTATGAAGAATTATTGCATAAGAACATTATCTGGTTTCGAAAATTTTACGAATCAATCCCATCGCACCAATGGCGGTGTTTAGTAGATAAGCAGTTTCCCTCTCTGGCGAAAAGCGAAACAGCAGATTTTATCAGCGGCGGGAACCATAGATGGAAAGGAGGACACGATCTTTTCATGGATGTCCTCCCCGAATTTTTTCGTGATCCTCCCAGAGCCATGCATGACCTGGGGCATATTCTCCTGACGGATTTCCTACCAAGGCAGGAATTCCTCTTCCCGGTTGTTCTCAGTCCGGACTGGGAGAATATTTCTTATATTTTGAATAGAAATGTTCATAAGGAATCCTTGGTAAGCTCCGTTATGCGCACTGCTGGCCGATCTTCTTTGTTAGGAGGGTTTGGTGCGGTGTCATGGTATTTTTCGGCCGGGACATCCTTGGGATTTCTCGCAATGAAATTAGGGGAAATGATGGCGATTAATGCCCAAAGAGAGCAGATATTATCTTGTGCCTGTTCTCCAAAGACTTTTGAACAAATGAGAAAAAAGTTTTTACAGGATCCCTATATACGGGATTTTCGTGAAAGAGATAAGTTAATAAAAGTACGTTTGAAACGGACATTAGAAAAGCCATCCTTACCTGCTTCTGAACAGGAAAAGAAAAAATTCTTTCAAGATACCCGAATTAAAATATCGGATTCCCAGGCGAAGTATTTTCGAGAAAAAGACAAATTATTCAAAAGAGATTTATGTAAAAAATTGAAGAGTTCTTAACTATAACCTCCATCCACCATCATCATGAAGCGCATTTTCTTTTACATTGTCGGATTATTAGTTTTTTCGACCTTCTTGTGTGAAGGAGCCGGACTTGTAGCCTGGAAACAACATACCTTTTATGAAGATTCTCTCGCTCATGTCAGTACGTACAGTCGAAAACGATTCAACGGGAATAAGGGAATTTTTCATATCAATGGAAAAGATATCTATCTTCCCGGAGGTCGCTACTGGTTTATAGAAATACCCAATACCCTTCCGCTGGAATTGGTCGACTCTTGGCAATATGAAGATCTCCTCAGACAAAGACATGAAATGAGGGTGTTTCGTGACCGTTTTCCCAAGTCTTCAGCTATTCTCGATCCATGGCTGAAGCGATTGCAGGAATACCAAGACAACTATGATTCCGGAAAGCGTTTTGTCAATGGCGTCTGGATGGAAAAATCAACCTATGAGCAACAGCAGACCGCACAGAGGGAGAAGAGGAACCAACGATGCTTGCAAGAAGAACAGAAGAGAAAAGAGGCAGATAAAAATACTGTTGGGACGGATTCCAGGTCTGCCGGAAGAGAAGAAAAAAACCGGATACCGTACGCGGACGGTTCCTTGAAGGAAATAAGCGGAGGGAGTGTCGAGGGGGCCAGGACAGTCGTCAAAAGATTGGAGCAGAGTAAAAAGTCCTTGGATCCCGCAGGGCGGAATCAGGCGGAGCAGGTCATTCAATCCATCAAACGGCTTTTTACCGCGCAGTCTGCTTACAAAAAGGCCTTGCAGCAGCAAGCCGGAGCCAAGGCCAAAGCGGAACAATATGAACGCCAGGCGGAGAATAACATGAGGCCGAATCCATTGACGGGAGAGCCTAACTCCTATATGGCCAATCGTGCCCGTAAGCAGGCAAGAGAGATTATCCTGAACGCGGAACATGCTCTTATTAGTGGAAAGAGGGAACTTCTCCAGGCGTTGAAGCAAAGCGATACTCTGGCCTGCACCTTGTATAAGACCATTCC